>JGI20225J20221_1000194_pt2 | contig 146309 bp, 132 predicted proteins | sample BioMet4_FD_20221 | JGI IMG/M metagenome (IMG submission 20221) | reverse complement strand
AGGGCAGGTTGTTTACGCGTTACTCACCCGTTTGCCACTCGGTCTTTCAAGAAGCAAGCTTCTTAAAAAGCCTCGTTCGACTTGCATGTGTTAAGCACGCCGCCAGCGTTCGTCCTGAGCCAGGATCAAACTCTCCATGATATATGAAGAGCCATTCGGCTCATTCTTGCTATTGTTTTTGGTTCGTTTTCTTACTCGTTTTGACGTCTTGTTTCCAAGACCTCGCACTCTGGCGTTTGTTTGTTCGTTACATTGTTCAGTTTTCAAAGGTCATTGCCGTCTCGCGACGACTTAATTAGTTTACCATCATCACGGGTTCTTGTCAAGCATTAATTCGAAAAAACTTTTTTTCAAATTCCATTAAAATGATTGCTCATATCTTAATAGTTGCTCACGTCTTCCCTGATGGTTTGTTTATTATATCATACAAGCAGCATTTAGACAATAGAAAAAAATAGAAAGTTCTATGATTTTATAAAAAACCACCGTGATACACAACTAGGTGTATCACGGTGGTTACCGTGTGCTAAAAGAGTATACGTGTTTATTCCACGGTAACGCTTTTTGCCAGATTACGAGGCTTATCTACATCGTTGCCGCGAACGACAGCCGTATAATACGCCAGCAGCTGCAGCGGTATTACCGTCATAATAGGAACGACGAAATTAGAGGTTTTCGGTATGGTAATAATAGCATCCACACATTTTGCCACTTCTGTATCATGTTCCTGCACGACACCTACCACAAATGCATCCCGGGCTTTTACTTCCTTGATGTTGCTGATCATTTTTTCTTCTACGTTCCGCTGTGTAGCCAAGGCAATAACAGGCACGCCCGATATGATCAAAGCGAGTGTTCCATGCTTCAATTCCCCGCCGGCATAGGCTTCTGCATGAATATAAGAAATTTCCTTGAGTTTTAGTGCCCCTTCCATCGCCAAGGCATAATCCATGGAGCGTCCGATAAAGAAAACATCTTCTTTTTCCTTAAACTGGTTCGCATAGGCATGAATATCTTCCACATGGTCGAAAATCTGCTGGCACTGATCCGGTACATTCATCAGATCGCTCAAGATATTTCCTTCTAATTCAGCATCCAATTCGCCGTTCAGCTGTCCCATATACAAAGACAGCAGCAGCAGCGCTACCAATTGCGTAGTATATGCCTTCGTCGAAGCCACGGCGATTTCCGGTCCGGCCCACGTATATACAACTTGATCCGCTTCGCGGGAAATAGACGATCCCAGGACATTGGTAACGGCCAGCGAACGCGCTCCGCGGCGCTTGGCTTCTTTCAAAGCCGCCAGTGTATCAATGGTTTCGCCGGACTGGCTGATGACGATGCACAACGTTTTATGATCCGTCAACGGATCTCTGTATCTGTATTCCGAAGCAATATCTACTTCCACCGGGATCTTGGCGATTTTTTCAATAAAATACTTCGCCAGCAATCCGGCATGATACGCCGTACCACAGGCGGTAATCAAAATTTTGTCGATGGATTTAACATCCTCCGGCGTCCATTTCAATTCGTCAAATACGACATGCGTGCCATCATTGGCGATACGGCAGCTCATAGTGTCGCGAATCGCTTTCGGCTGTTCATAGATTTCCTTCAGCATGAAATGTTCAAATCCGCCTTTTTCTGCGGCTTCGGCATCCCAATTTACTTCAAAAACTTTTTTGGAAATAGGAATTCCTTCATAATCGGTAACCCAGATTTTATCCTTCTGGACAATCGCCATTTCCTCGTCGTTCAATATGTATGTACGACGTGTATAGCTTAAAATAGCCGGGATATCAGACGCAATATAATTTTCTCCGTTCCCAAGACCAATAATGAGCGGATTATCCCGTTTGCTGCAGATAATCTTATCCGGTTCAAAGCGGCACATGAACACCAGCGAGAAGGATCCGCGCAGACGCAGCAATACGTGGCGTACGGTGCTGGCAAAATCGCCGTCGTACATGTCGGCACACAAGTGTGCGACTACTTCTGTATCGGTTTCCGACTTAAAATGATACCCCTTGCCGATCAGTTCTTCCTTCAATTCCAGATAATTTTCGATAATGCCGTTATGAACAACAGCAAAATCTCCCTTTTCATCGGTATGCGGATGAGAATTCATGTCGGACGGGCCTCCGTGCGTAGCCCAGCGCGTATGTCCGATACCAACAGTTCCTACGTTCGGATGTTCCTCTACTACCTTTTGCAGATTAACCAGCCGGCCAACCTTCTTCTGTACGGTGATTTTGTCATCATGATACACGGCAATTCCGGCAGAATCATACCCTCGATACTCCAATTTTGCCAAGCCATCCATCAAAAATTCCGTTGCCTGACGATCACCAATATAACCTACGATACCACACATATGTTTAGACCTCCTAGCCTATTCTACTTCTTATGATGAGTTTGTCCACCGCGTTACCGCTGTGTTTTCCCAACATATGACGACTGAAGCTGCCGAGAGACATCCGCTGAAAACTCGATACTTCTCTACCTCGTCTACCCGGAACCCCGTTCCCGGGTACTAGCGCTATCCATTTTACGAACGGATTTCCAAACGCCTATAAAAAAAACAGGATGGAATCATAAAGAGATTCCATCCATACATTTTAATATAATCGGGTCCATTGGTCAATACCCTCTATTTTGCAGGTCCCATTTCATGCTCTACTACCGCAACAATATCATCCACGATCCGTTCCAATTGCTGCTGATCGGGACCTTCCGCCATAACCCGGATCAACGGTTCCGTACCGGAAGGACGGACAAGGATACGCCCATCTTCTCCCAGTTCATCTTCACCGGCCGCAATAGCTGCCATGATCAAGTTATTTTCTTCCCATCCCGATTTAGTCTGAACACGGATATTTTTCAAAATCTGCGGATATTTGACCATCATATCCGATAATTCAGATAATGGCTTGTTTTTGTTCTTCATAATAGTGAGCAGCTGTACAGCCGTCAGCAAGCCATCTCCTGTCGTGTTATAATCGGAAAAAATAATATGTCCCGATTGTTCTCCGCCGAGACAATATCCGTTTTTACGCATATTTTCCAATACATACCGGTCTCCTACGGCCGTGATTTCGCTGCGGCAGCCGATCTGCTGCAGCGCCTTATGAAATCCGATATTGCTCATAACCGTACCGACAACCGTATCATACTTCAAATGCCCGTCTTCTTTCAATTTGAGCGCGCAAAGCAGCATAATTTGATCGCCGTCCATTTCACGGCCCTTTTCATCGACAGCCAGACACCGATCGGCATCGCCGTCGTTCGCGATTCCCAAATCAGCCCCATGCTCCAGAACAGCTTTCTTTAAGCTTTCCAAATGAGTCGAGCCGCACTTATCATTAATATTGACGCCATTGGGTTCGTGATGAATCGCGATTACTTCGGCTCCCAGGCGCCGGAAAATTTCTGGTCCCAAAACAGAAGCCGAACCATTCGCCCCGTCATGAACAAGTTTAAGGCCCGTCAAATCCACATTGGTTGTGCTCAACACAAAATTCATATATTCCTCCTGCAGGTTATGCCAGTCGGAAATAGTCCCGATCGCTTCCCCCGTAGGGCGGCTGTGCAGTCCGCACTGTTCATCCTTGAGCATATATTCTTCCAGTTGATCTTCCTTTGCATCGGGCAGTTTAAAACCATATTTGTCAAAGAATTTAATGCCATTGTATTCAAACGGATTATGTGAAGCCGAAATCATAATTCCCGCATCCAAATGATGGATACGTGTCAAATAAGCGATTGCCGGAGTAGGAATAACGCCCACCATATAGCAATTCCCGCCAACAGACGCAATACCTGCTGCCAAAATAGAGGCTAACATCGTACCGGAACGGCGTGTATCCCGTCCGATAAGAAATGTCGGATGTTCCTTATCCCGACCGAAAATATAGGCAGCAGCCCGGCCTAAATGATATGCCAACTCCGGTGTCAATGTATCATTTGCAATGCCTCGTACCCCATCAGTTCCAAACAATCTTGCCATTTAAATTCCCTCCAAAAGTTTGTATTTGTTGATGATTTCTATTGCCGTTTCCATTCCATCGATCGATGCACTCATAATGCCGCCTGCATACCCGGCACCCTCACCGATGGGGTATAGTCCCGGCACGCCGGAAGCTGCACGGTCTTCCCCCCGCACGAGCCGGACGGGAGCACTCGTTCTGGTTTCAACTCCGGTCATGACCACCCCGCTGTTATCAAATCCGTGTATATGCCGTCCGAAATACGGCAGTGCCTGTTCCAGCGTCGCACTGACAAAATCAGGCAGTACGGTATGCAGATCTACCCAGGCAACGCCGGGTTTATAGGAATACACGAGCGGTTTGGCATCTGTCTCAGGGCGCTTCAGAAAATCTCCGACCGTTTGCGCCGGTGCGCAGTAATTGCTCCCTGCCGCTTCAAAGGCTAATCGTTCATAATGCCGCTGGAATGCAATGGCTACCAACGGTCCGGTACCGCCTATATCCTCTGTCGATACGTTGACGACCAGTGCACTGTTGGCAATGCCGCTGTCGCGGTGATACAGACTCATGCCGTTGGTAACGACCATGCCTTCTTCTGATGCCGCTGCTACGACGACACCGCCAGGACACATGCAGAAGGAATAGGCGGACCGGCCATTTTTATCATGGTATACCAATGCATAATCCGCTGCATCTAATCCCAGTTCGGCTGCGGGGCAGCCATATTGCGACTGGTCGATCATATCCTGCGGATGTTCGATCCGCACTCCCATAGCAAAGGGTTTTCTCTCCATGACAATACCCTTGTCGTACAACATCTGATACGTATCACGGGCACTGTGGCCGATTCCTAACACAACAATGTCTGTCGGAATTTCCTCTGCATCATTTACGGTTACCGAACGTACCGCTCCTGCCGCATCCCGGTTAACCGCGGTTACACATTGATTAAAATAAACATTGCCGCCCATCTCTTCAATGGTATGGCGCATATTTTTCACGACATCCCGCAATATATCCGTTCCCACATGAGGATTGTAGGCATACATGATTTCCTCCGGCGCACCGGCTTCTACAAATTGCTTCAAAATCATCGGTATGAGCGGATGATTGACACGCGTCGTAAGTTTTCCATCGGAAAATGTCCCGGCTCCGCCCTCTCCGAATTGAACATTGGACGCAGCCCGGAACGTTCCTGTCTGCCAAAACTCTTCGACATGCCTGGTCCGTGTATCCACATCACAGCCCCGTTCCAATACGATAGGGCGGTACCCATATTGGGCAAGCAGAAACGCCGCCGCCATACCGGCAGGTCCGGTTCCCACAACAACAGGACGGTTAGACAGCGCCAGCGGCCCCGGCACGATGGAAATCGGATCCGGTTCCGTTATCCGGCGGACATCCTTATCCTCCTGGCAGCGAGTATACACTTCTTTTTCATTTTTCAAACGTATATCAACGGTAAACACAAAATAAATTCTCGGTTTACGGCGTGCATCAATAGACCGACGCACAATACAGATATCCGTAATATCCTGCCAATTACAATGGAGCTTATATGAAATTAATTTCTCCAAGGTCTTTTCCATCGGCACTTTTGTCCGGATATTTAAAATACGTAACACAAGTATCTCTCCTTTTTACTGATCCGGCTCAACTTCAACACGTATTTGTACCGTATCCGGATTCATGACGACACCATCCAAAGGCGGAATCGCCACTTTCCATTCTCTATTCTTTTCCAGCCCGTCGACGCTGATAGGCATCAAGTTAATTCGATCAATATTCTTGACTGCATTGGCATTGCCGCGGATTTCTATTTCATTCGGCGTAATGACCACCTGTTTCATATGCACCTTAGGAGACAGTGCTCCATAGGTAATGAGATTGACCGGAACCTTCTTTGCCACGGCATTATGTGTAAGCGTAACCTTCACATTGCTCTGCCACGGCGTAATTTCAAGACCTTCTACCGGATTTCCATCCTTCTGCAGCAAATGAATCGGCGCCATCAATGAGAAATCCTTTACCTTGCCATCGACAGGAATATCGATCGCAACCCGATCGATTTTGTTGATTAATCGACGTGCACCACTAACAATAACCTTTTCTGGAACTAATTTCAAGTTTTCCACGGAAATATTTTCTTCCAAGCTGCCGACTAAATGCGGCGTGATCTGGAATTCCTGCACGGCGTAGACATCGATATACAGATTGGCAGTAGTCGTACTCTGCTTCTTCAGCTCCGTACCTGCTGGCAGTTCCAAATGGATCGGCACGGTCGTCTCTCCTTCTTCCGCCTTGCTCAGGTCAATATATGCTTTAATATCCGATGCCCCTATATTGATGATCGTATTGCGAGGTCCCGACAAACGGACATATACCGTCTTAGGCGCATTGGTCGCAATGTACTTGGAATCCAGATTTTCTATAACGACCGGAACCGTATAGCTTCCTTCACTCGTGGGATTTTGCTGATAAATAACTACAAACCAAAGCACAATAGCCAAAAGCAGGCAAATAATCTTTAGCTGCCAATTTTTACCTAATGTTTTCATCATTTCGAAGGCCTCCATTTAAAGATATTTGCCAATCCTTTAGAAGGTCTATTTAAAAATGTCATCAATACATTGCGCAATGCCGTATTATCCAAATGCCGATAAATATGACCGCCGTACGTATACGAAACAGATCCCGTTTCCTCACTGACAACAACGACAACAGCATCTGCCAATTCGCTGATGCCGATGGCCGCCCGATGACGCGTTCCCAGCTCCGTCGACAAAGAACGATCTGAAGTTAATGGCAATAAACACCCCGCCGCCATAATCTTATTCTCACGTATAATAACCGCTCCATCATGAAGCGGCGTATTGGGAATAAAAATATTGCCCAATAATTCCCGTGAAATTTTGCCATCAATCGCAATTCCTGTATCGATATAGTCATTAAGCCCTACTTCTCTTTCAAAGACGATCAGGGCTCCGACTTTTTCCTTTGATAAATTATCTACGACCGCTACGACTTCATCCAAAAGCCGTTCCACTTCCTCCAAGCTGATGACCTGTCCGGAACGCAGAAAACGGCCGCGGCCGATTTGTTCCAGCGCACGCCGCAGCTCCGGCTGAAACACTACCGGAAGAGCTACCAGAATAATCGTCATCCCCTGCTGCAGCATCCAGTTAATAACGTGCAGATCGAGGATCCTGCTGACTACCGTAACCACGCCCAGAACTAGCAGCCCTTTCACCAAGGCAACGGCCCGGGTATTGCGGATCAGCATGAATAATTTGTAAAGAACAAAAGCAACCAGAATGATATCTAATATATCCAGTAGTCTAAAGCTGCTGATAAATCCTTGCATCGGAATAAACATATGCGCTCCCCATATATAAGAAAAATACACTATTCACAAAAAATAACCTTATCATCATATGTAGTCTTATTTTACTATATATTTTGCATAATGGCAAAAATATGACAAAAATAAACGTGGTATACATAAAATATATACCACGTCCGCTGCCACAGTGTCGGTTAGATCACCTATTCATTTATTAGCATGAAACGTTCTTTCTTGTTCTGCCAACCCTTCAAAATTAATAGCCTTCAGCCGTTCTGCCAACTGATGCTGGATGTCTGAAAAAGCTCCGTAAATAGCACACATACCGCCGCATTCGCGTGTACAGGAACTCATGTCATGCAAGCAGCGCTGTAACTCCGTCTGTCCCTCTACTGCTTCTATGATATCAAACAATGTAATTTCTGATGGATGACGCTGCAAAGCAAACCCGCCATCCACACCGCGGTAGGATTTCATAATGCCTGCCGCCGTAAGGCTCCGCATGATTTTTAACAAAAAGCGTTCGGGAATATGTTGATTTTCAGCCAATGCCGCTCCGGTCATTTTCGTTCCTTCCGGCAGTGAGGCTAGATACAATACCATTCGAAATGCATAATCCGTAGCTTGATTCAATTTCATGTGATGACACCTCCCATGCCGCCATTATACAATAATTAACCGAAAAAGTATAGTTTAATGCGTAAAAAAAAACTGCATAAGCAGCTCGCCTTATGCAGTAAAAGCAATCATTACAAACCAAACAGCACTTTCATAATAGAATAAATAATAGCGGAAATAAGAGCACTGGTCGGAATCGTAATGACCCATGCCAACAGCATGCTGCGGGCAACTCCCCAATGAACGGCGCGAACGCGTTCTGCCGAACCGATCCCCATAATAGAACCGGATACGACATGGGTAGTAGAAACTGGCAGATGCAGGAACGTTGCGGTAAAAATAACAATGGAAGAATTCAAATCAGCAGCAAAGCCGTTGATCGATTCCATCTTGAAAATTTTGGTTCCCATCGTGGAAATAATACGCCAGCCGCCGGCCGATGTACCTAACGCCATAGACGTAGCACACGCCATTTTGACCCAGATCGGTATTTCCAAGGTATCTATATATCCACCGCTCAATAACGCCAGTGCGATGATTCCCATAGCCTTCTGCGCATCATTGGATCCATGAGAAAACGCCATCAAGCTGGCCGAAACAAGCTGCATCTTGCGAAATTGGTGATTCAGTGTAATAGGCGAAAAATTACGAAATATCCATAACAGGGCGATCATGACAAAATAACCGGTTCCTAACGCAACGATTGGAGAAAGTATCAATGCCATCACGATTTTTCCGATACCGTAATAGGATAAAGCCTGCGGTCCCACACTGACCGTAACTGCGCCGATAACGCCGCCGACCAGGGAATGGGACGAACTGCTGGGAATACGATAATACCAGGTAGCTAAATTCCAAATGATCGCACCGATCAAAGCTGCGACAATAACTTCCAAACTGATGCCGGCAGGATTCACTACGAGATCGCCGCCTATAGTTTTTGCGACCCCTGTACTGATCATTGCCCCTGCAAAATTAAGCGTAGCCGCCATCAAAACAGCATGGCGAGGTGAAATAGCACGGGTCGAGACACTCGTGGCAATGGCATTCGCCGTATCATGAAAGCCATTTATATAATCAAAGAGGACAGCAAATAAAACGACTGTCCATATGACCCAATGCTCAGGCATACTTCAACACAACCCGTCTGAACGTAATAACTAAATCCTCGCAATCATCAATAACATCCTCCACGGACTGAAGAATTTCCTTCCATTTGATGATTTCAATGGGATCCTTGCAATCCGTAAACAACTTCGCCATTTCCGAATGATATAAATCATCACCTTCTTGTTCCAGTGCAAGAATCTTATTACTGCGGGCTTCGACTTTCAAATAATCTTTTTTCAGATTTTTCATATACGCGATATTTTTCCGGGTTTCCTTAATGGACTTAGCCGCAATAGACGCCAGCTGCTTGGCCCCTTCCGTTGCATCCCCGACTTGGTATATGCACATCTTATCCATGATTTCCTTAATCGCGTCAATGGCATGATCCAGCTGATCAATAAGCTGCTGAATATCTTCACGGTCCATAGGGGTAATAAACGTTTTCTGCAGCCGTTTCATTGTTTCCATGACCAGCTCATTGGCCTTACCTTCTAATACAGAAATTTGTTCCAAAGCTTCGTTTTTTTCGACATCGCCATCCATAGCCTGCTTCAATAAATTTGCAGCTTCATAGCAAAGCTGGGCATGTTGTTCCAATAACGAAAAAAATTTTTCTTCCTTAGGCTTCAATCGGAATGCCATAATAATCAATTCTCCTTATAGATGTAAGAACAGAGCATATAACGATACATGCTCTTTACAATAAATTATAGCATAGGAAAATTCATTAATCTACACATAACCGCCATCTACCTTAAAAATATTAACAACTTTAAAATGCAAAATTTGCATACGGCCATGCAAAAAACCGGCATCCAGAGTAATTTCCCCCTTGATACCGGTTTGACGATAGACTATTTTATGACTGCATGGTCAATAATATCCATGAAGTCATCGGCCTGCAAACTGGCGCCGCCAACCAAGGCTCCGTCAATATCCGCACACTGTGTAAGCGCTGCTATATTGCCGCCTTTGACGCTGCCGCCGTAGAGAATGGAGATCCCGTCCGCAAGAGACGGATCATACAATGTCCCTATCTTATGCCGGATAATAGCGCATACCTCCTGCGCTTGTTCATGCGTAGCCGTCCTGCCGGTACCAATCGCCCAAATCGGTTCATACGCAATAACGACCTGCGTCATATCTTCTGCCGCAACATCAGCAAAAGCCTGTTGGATCTGTCCTTCAATCCATACTTTCATTTCGCCCCGTTCTCGTTGTTCCAGCGACTCTCCGCAGCAGACGATAGGAGTAAGCTTGTGAGAAAGGGCGGCCTTTACCTTCAAATTTACCGTTTCATCTGTTTCATTAAAATATTCACGGCGTTCTGAATGGCCGATAATCACATGGGTAACACCAATGTCGACCAACATAGCCGGTGAAACTTCACCGGTGTACGCCCCCGTATCCTTCCAATGCATGTTCTGGGCAGAAATGGTTACAGAACTCCCGGCAGCAATCTGCACCGCAGACGCCAAATAGGGGAATACCGGAGCTACAACGACCTCCATACCCTCTTTTGCCGTGACTCGCGCAGCCAGTGATTGCAAGACAGCAGCACCTTCTTCTCCGGTATGATTCATTTTCCAGTTACCTGCAATAATTGTTTTTCTCATGAGCTTAACTCCTTCTCTTCATTGCTATATTATTTATCGGATAAAGCTTCAATTCCCGGAAGCTTTTTACCTTCCAAATATTCCAGCGAAGCACCGCCGCCGGTGGAAATATGACTTATCTTATCAGAAAGTCCCGTTTTATTGACAGCCGCAACGGAGTCTCCGCCGCCGACGATAGAAACAGCCTGCGAATCAGCTACAGCCTTGGCAACCGCCTCCGTGCCGCGGGCAAACGCTTCCATTTCAAATACCCCCATCGGACCATTCCAAACAATAAGCTTCATAGAATCCAGGACCTTGGCAAAGGCCTGCCGGCTTTGACTGCCGATATCCAGGATCATCCAGTCCGCAGGAACCGCATCGATGGGCACTTCTTCTTTATCTGCATCATTAGAAAATGCAGAAGCCACAACGACATCCGTCGGCAGCATAAGCTGCTTTCCTTGCGTTTTAGCCTGTTCAATCAGACTCTTAGCCAATTCGATTTTATCCATTTCCACTAAGGATTTTCCAATCGAATAGCCCATTGCCGCAATAAACGTATTGGCCATGCCGCCGCCAATAATCATGACGTCGATCTTTGGCAGCAGATTGGAAATAACTTCAATTTTGTCGGACACCTTGGCGCCGCCGATAATAGCGGCAAAGGGATGGGCCGGATGACTTACCGCGCCGCCGATAAAGCGGATTTCCTTTTCCAGCAGGAACCCTGCCGCCATAGGCAAATAAGCCGTAATGCCGGCAACTGACGCATGCGTGCGGTGAGATACGCCGAAGGCATCGTTGATGCCGATTTCAGCCAATCCCGCCAATTGACGGGAAAATTCGGGATCATTTTTTTCTTCTTCTTTATGGAAACGAAGATTTTCCAGCAGCAGTATTTGTCCCGGCTGCAACGCATCTGCCATAGCCTGCACATTGGCACCGATGCAGTCCGGTGCCATCTGCACGGGTACGCCAAGCAGTTCGCTGAGTCTGCCGGCAACAGGACGCAGCGAATACGCAGGAACTGCCTGTCCCTTAGGACGTCCTAAATGACTGGCCAGTATCACTTTTGCATGATGTTCCAGCAAATAGCGGATCGTCGGCAAGGTCGCCTGAATCCGTGTATCATCCGTGATAGTACCTGCATCATTCAGGGGTACGTTAAAATCAGCCCGTACAAATACTCGTTTATTATCTACTATTATATCGGTTATATTTTTTTTCATACTATCGTCCTCCTTTATATAACACCCGGCATCGTGTGCCGTTATATTACATATAGTTCTTAACGCTATACTTAGTATATAACGAATGCGCGATGGAGTACACCCCCGCCGCGCATTACGTCCCACTTATATATATTACGCAGCCTAATGGCAAAAACCTTTGCGGGCAAGGAATTTAACAAGATCAATGACCCGGCGGGCGTAACCCCATTCATTATCATACCAAGCCAAAATTTTTACCATGCCGCCTTCCATGGTAATATTTAAAGGCAAATCAATGGTCGTCGTATTTTCATTTCCTCTAAAATCAACGGAAACAAGTTCATCCTCTGTCCAGTCGATGATTCCTTTGAAAGGTCCTGCCGCCGCTTCCTTAAATGTACGTTTCAATTCCTCTGCCGTAACTTCCGTGTCTAATTCCAAAACGATATCGACAATAGAAACATCGGGAGTCGGCACACGAACAGCATAACAGCTCATCTTGCCGGCATATTCCGGAAGCACCTTGGTAATCGCTTGTGCCGCTCCTGTCGTGGTAGGAATAATAGAAACTGCCGCTGCCCGGGCCCGGCGCAGATCCTTATGTGAAACATCCAATATCTTTTGATCGTTCGTATACGAATGAATGGAAGTTGTCATGCCGCGTACAACGCCGTAGGTATCGTTCATGAGTTTTAAAATAGCCGCTAACACGCAGGTCGTGCAGGAAGCCCCGGAAATCACATTATGTTTGACCGGATCATAGGCATCATCATTGACGCCCAAAACGATCGTCAAATCCTCATGCTGGGCCGGTGCCGTGATCAAGACCTTCTTCACCGAGCCGCCCAATTCCACGCGAGCCTTATCGGCATCAATGTATTTTCCCGAAGCTTCTACGACAATATCGGCACCCAAGGCATCCCAATCGACACGGGTAACGTCTTTTTCACAAAAATAAGGATATTTTTTACCATCGACGATGATATGGGTATCATCATAGCTTACTTCGGCATTCATTCTCCCGTAAATACTGTCATATTTCAATAAATGCGCCATATTCTTTGCGCTCGTAATATCATTGATTCCTACGATCTCAATTTCATCTTTATATCGCATGGCAATTTTAAACGCAGATCTGCCAATACGTCCAAAACCATTAATCCCGATTTTTACCATTATATACACCCTTTCCCACTCTATATCCTCAAATCAATTTGGCTATTTCCGATGCTGCTGCTTCATCTGTGACCAGCGTCCCCGTATGACAAGCCCGCATAACGGCGATGATAGCCTTGGCCTTGCTCGATCCGCCGGCCACTGCGATAACATGCAGATTATGCTGCAGCTCTGTCAGGGAAATACCCACATTATTCGTTGCATAAACCACCTCGCCGGACACATTGCAGTACGATCCCAAGGCTTCCCCCAGGGCACCGCCATCCGCCAATTTCTTGCGTTCCGATACTGTAAGTTCCCGTCTGTCTGCCATGATATCGGACCGTCCGATACCAAATAGAATAACCTCTGCTGTTTTAGCCATCGCTACTATTTTTTTAGTCTGCATATCGCTGCGAAGCATGACCCGCAAGGTCGATTCGCTCACCCCGTCGGGAATGTGAAGCATATGATACGTACCGTTTGCTTTCGAGGCGATCTGTGCCGCAATGACATTGGCCTGAAATTCTACACGATTCCCAATACCACCGCGGGCAGGCACGACAGCAACTCCCGACGCATTTTCCGGAAGCGTTGCCGCCACTCCGGCCATCGTCGAACCACCGCTGATCGCTACCGTCTTGACGCCGTCCAATAAATCGGCCAGCAGCAGCGCCCCCTTGCGGCTTAACTCATCCTTTGCCGTTTTGTCGCTATCGCAGTTTCCCGGTACGATGCATACTTCTTTCAACCGCAGTTTCTGACGAATATACTGCTGCATTTCATCTAACCGGTTCAACCGCAAAAAGCATTCCAGCAGATCCGGCATCATTGCTTTCCCTTCCGGTTCCAAGGCGATGCCCATCGTCGTAAAGCGGACGATACCGCTGCGCCGCAGCACATCGACATGAGCTCGTACGACCCGTTCGGAAAGGCCCGATATGCCGGCTAATGTCCGCCGTCCCACGGGTTCTGCATCCGAAATATGACGCAGCAATAAATACCGTTCCTTGACGGTCCCCATCAAATCCGGGGCAATTTTTTGAAATATTTCTAAGAAATCTTGCTTCATATAAGTTCCTCCGCTATATATCGCGCTGCCCGTACCGTGGGATCAAAATCCCTTTTTCGCAATATAGGCTGCCAAATCGTTGACGCGCAGCGAATATCCCCATTCATTATCATACCAGGCAACGGTCTTTACCATGTTGCCTTCTACGACTTGTGTATCCAGTGCATCGACAATAGAGCTGTGCGGATCACTGATATAATCAGACGATACCGTATGTGCTTCGGAATAGGCCAAAATTCCTTTTAACGGCCCTTCTGCCCATTTTTTCAATGCACGGTTTACGTCCTCTACGGTAACATTTTTTTCTAAAATAGTAACTAGATCGGTCATGGAAACATTCGGAGTCGGCACACGCAACGCCATGCCCGTAAACTTTCCTTTGAGTTCCGGCAGAACAAGCGCCACGGCCTTAGCGGCACCGGTAGACGTCGGAACAATAGACTGTGTTGCACAGCGGGCCCGGCGCATATCTTTATGCACGCCGTCGACCAGCAGCTGATCATTGGTATAGGAATGGACCGTCGTCATCATGCCGCGAACGATGCCAAATTCACGGGACAGTACTTTGGCCACCGGAGCCAGGCAATTCGTCGTGCAGGAGCCGTTGGAAATAATATGATGCTTGTCCGGTTCATACATGTCTTCATTGACGCCCATGACGATCGTAACATCTTCATTCTTTCCGGGTGCCGTAATAATGACTTTTTTTGCACCATCAGCTAAATGTTTAGCTGCCGAATCGCGGTCCTTGAATTTGCCCGTTGATTCAGCTACAATATCGACGCCCATTTTATTCCAAGGAATATTGGCGGGATCGGTTTCACTTGTAACCGGAATCGGTTTGCCATCAATGATCAACTGCGATTTTTCCGAATCAAACGATACCTCATGATTCCACGTGCCATGAACGGTATCGAACTTTAACAAATCGGCCATAATAGGTCCGACTGTCCGGCTGTTAATAGCCGCAACCTCAACATCCGGACGCAGGAACGAAGTCCTGAAGGTACACCGTCCAATTCTTCCAAACCCGCTGATACCCATTTTTACTGTCATTACTTTTCCTCCTTACATTTTAAGTGGTACGATTTATGTCCCACTTAAGCTAGACAAAGGTCTTTTACCAAGGGACACTCGGCCCTTTACTAAAATCTTACAGCTATAGTGTATACTAAACTTTATTTCTTGTCTACTACTTTTGCATTATTTTTCAATTAGAATAAACAATTAAATACTTAATATGTTTGTTTTATGTAGTACGCTGCCTGTTGGGACAAAAAAGTTCCTCCCTATGCCCATCCGGTTCACGGGAGCACAGGGAGGAAGCTTTTTGCTTATACAGGCTGCCCTGCAGCTAGACTGCGTTGATTGTAACAGCCTATACAGCAGACTTTTTAATTTATCGGTTTATTCGGCCACAGTTCATCATACGGATGCCCCGTCAATTCTTCTGTTACTTTTTTCGCTTCTGGCTGGACAACGCTCTTGCTGCCGCCATTTTCGAGCCGGATAATTTCATTCTTAAGGACTTCATGCGTTTCTCTATTTAATTTAAATTTAGTTGACAAAATCAATGCCAGTGCAATTAAAACAACCGGCCCAATAAAGAAAATCATGGAAATACCAAATTGTATATTCGCCGGGGTGGATGCAAAATCAATCATGGTCTTGGAATTAAATCCAATTTCAGCCAGTAGAATACCGGCAATCCAAGAGGCAACAGCACCGGTGGACTTACGGAAAAACGTCATGACCGCAGCATAGATACCGGCACGATCACCACGAGTAATCATTCGGTCGATATCCGGAATAAAAGGAAACACATTCCATGGCGTAAATTCCAAGATACCGCGCGCCAGCTGATAGAAAACTGAGATAACGACCAACACCATAAACGGATTGGAAACATGCAGCACCCACGTCAGCACATAACCGATCAACGTAAGGATAATGGTCGTATAGCTAAGCATGTATAAAAATCTCGGTCCGTGGGTAATCATCAATTTGGCAGCCGCCAAAGTCGATAGGATACCAAATACCGATAACGCCTGCAGCGTCCACGGCCAATCCCCTTGAGAACCCTGCATGCAGCAAATAATAAAAGTCGGCAATAAGGTCGAATAAAAATCTTTTCCTGTAAAGGATAACAGGTAAATACATAAATGTTGACGAAATGCCTTGTTTCTAAACGTAGAAAAATAATCAGAAACCATTTGTTTCATAAACTGTCCCGCAGTCAATTGCGGACGGCTTTCCAGTTCTTTAAGAAATTCCGGTGTCAGCGGACGTTCCCACGTACTGCGGTATGAAATAAAGATAGCAACCACAAAGATCACTGTCCAAATAATCCCGGTAATAAGGTAAGCATTCGGATTCTGCATGTGTTTGAGTATAGCTAAAATGATAAAAACAATAGCCGTGCCTGTAGCAGAAATAAACATACGTGAACCGGATAACACGGTTCTTTTTTTATAATCGTTGGTCATTTCCGTAGGCAGTGTTTCCCATGGGATCAAAATCATAGCAATAATCAGTTCAATCGCAATATAAATAACTAAATAATAGCGCCAATCATCTGATTGAATCCAGAACAGCGGGAACAGTACGGCAAACAAAATACCGCCTAATAGAATAAAGAAATGCCGGCGGCCAAATCGTTTTCCCAGTTTCGTACGATAAAATCCATCGGTAATACTACCGAAAAACAACGAAAACAGCGCATCAAAAATTCTGCCGATACCTGTAATCGCTCCTGCAAAAGCCGGACTGATGCCCTGACTCAGCACAAAGGCGAAAATAACGCCGGACACGATATTATTCCAGCCCCCGCCCATTAAATCCGTCAGGCCGTAGCCAACACCTCTTTTTATGTTTATGGGCTTAGGGGTATATACCCAATTTGCTTTTTCACTCATCATATTCACCTCGTATACTAGTATAAGTTCATATTACCAACCTTGCCTGTGGAGAATCTGCCCTCTCAAAATCGTGATTTTTTTCACAGATTTCCCTGTGCGAGAAGGAGTCCGAACACCCTATCTCCATTTGCTTTTATATTCTCTCCTTGCCTCGGAAGCAAAAAACAGACCGGGTATAGGGGTTCGGATTCTTCTTGCTGCAAATACTCTTACGAATAGAAATTAAAATCTAAAATATGTACAGGCATTATTATAGGAAATATCTTCGACAATGCGTCCCAAATAGGCATAATCTTCTTCCACTTGGCCGCGGACAACCCATTGTCCTATAACGTCACATAATACACGGCGAAAATATTCATGCCGCGGGTAGGAAAGAAAACTCCGCGAATCGGTAAGCATTCCCACAAAATTGGCTAATACACTTTGCTGTGCCATGACATGCAATTGATGAATCATGCCTTCACGAGTATCATTGAACCACCAAGCTGCGCCTAATTGCAGTTTTTGACGACAGCCGCCTTGGAAACATTGCATTCCCGTAGCTAATTCCATCCAGTCATTGGGATTCGTAGAATACAAAATCATTTGCGGTATAGCCTGGGCTTCATTCCCATCATTTAATACCTGCATGATCTCACCGGAAATACCGGCTTGAGATCCCATGGAATCAAATCCTTTATCGATCCCTATCTTCCGGAACATGAGGCTGTTGTTATTTCGCAGCACGTTGAGATGCAGCTGCATGGTCCAATTATATTTTTTATTCAATTTCATCAGCATGATCAGCAGCATCGTCTGGTATCCGGCTATTTCTTCTGCGGAAAGCTTCGCATGGCGGTCACCGGCCTTCTTAATGATCCGGTCGACTTCATCTGCGCTTAATTTGCAATACTGATAAGAATTCAAGCCAATATCCGACAGATGCCCTCCCAGCGAATCAAAGAAAGCAAATCTGGCATCCATTGCCGTTTCCAAAGAAGCGGCATCACAAACAACCGTATCTGTCAAAGCTCCTAATTGGCTCAGATATTCGCCAAAGTTCCGAGGATCGATATTGACTAGTGCATCCGGTCTCATCGCGGGCAGCACCTTAAACCCATTGATTTTTTCTTCGTTAGCCAATAACCGGTGGTACTTCAAATCTGAAATAGGATCATCGGTGGTGCACACTACTTTTACATTTGCTTTTTTAATAAGGTTGCGGGGTTTGAACTCTTCCTGCTGCAATAATTCATTCGCCTGCTTCCATATTTCGGGAACATTTTTTACGGTCAGCGGTTTATGAATACCGAAAAATCGCTTTAATTCCAAGTTCGTCCATTCGTACAGCGGATTGCCGATCGCTTTTTCTATCGTACCCGCCCAGGCCAGCAATTTTTCATAAGGATCTCCGTCTCCTGTAATCAATTCCTCCGGCACGCCATTGGCCCGTTCCAAGCGCCATTTATAATGATCTCCGCCGACCCCGTCATGTATCCAAACCTGTGTGAGTGTAGGATAATTTTTATTTTCATAAATATCCTTAGGGTTCAAATGGCAGTGATAATCAATAATAGGCATTTTTTCAGCATGTTCATGGTATAATTTTTTAGCAGCGTCTGTCGTCAATAAGAAATCTTCATTTAATAATGACATAATATGCCTTCTTTCCATACGATTTATAATGTTATACGTCAGCTGTATATTTTTTCAGCACGTTTCTCACAGCATGCGGTCCGGCTAGTAATTCAGTAAAGTACCCTTCGATTTTCTCACCCAGTCCGACGGCATATAAATCACTGCCAAAAATGCTCCGATTGGAAAGAATCGGTTGTAATTTTCCTGCTGCCGACTCCGGTTTTCCTAATTCGATTCCCTGCAAGGCCTTCTGAAGGTCCTCCAATAACGGATCCGAACTCAATTCAAAGGGCTTCCCGTTATCATCGACAGCCAACAAATACCGGCACCAGCCTGCAATGGCCAGGGGAATAAAGCGAAGCTTGGAGGCTGCATTGCCATAGGCTTTGATCGTTTCTCCAAAACGGATGCCGACCTTCTGTGACGTATCCGTAGCAATACGCTGCGGTGTATCCGGCAGATTCGGATTCGGGAACCGCTGTTCCAACACTTCCTTGATAAAGGTTTTCGGATCCAGCACGCCCGGATTCGTAACGACCGGCAGTCCTTCCTGATACCCGATCAATTCAATAAGCCGCTTCAGTTGCGGATCGTTCAGTTCATCGGCAATAAGCGTATACCCGAGAAGGCATCCGTACACAGCAAGCGCAGTGTGCAGTGGATTTAAGCATGTGCAGACCTTCATGCGTTCTACTTTATCCACGGTTTCTCTATCCGTAAAAATGACGCCTGCTTTTTCCAGCGGCGGCCGGCCATTCGGAAATATATCTTCGATAACTAAGTATTGTGCTTTTTCCGTATTTACAAAAGCAGCATACGTACCTTTTTCCGTCTTGATCAATTCCGTATCACCAAACCCGCACTCTTTCAGATACTTCTGTACTTTAGCGGAAGACCGTGGCGTAATTTTGTCGATCATGCTCCACGGATAGGTAATCTTGCTTTCATCTTTGACATAAGCGACAAACCCCGGTTCTACGACTCCGACAGCTGCCCAATTATCGGCAAAGGTAAGAATCGCTTCTTTTATTTTATCGCCGTTATGAGAGCAATTGTCTGTACTCAAAAAAGCCAAAGGATAGGCACCTGCTTTATATCTGGCATAGGCCAGCGCCGCAATGCAGCCCATGGAACTTTTTGCCTGTTCCGGTCCTCGCTTCATATCTTCGGCAACGGCAGGAAAATAATGACCTGAATAGTCAGTTAATATATATCCTTTTTCGGTAATCGTAAAACTGGCTATCTGCAGAGAAGGCGCCTGAAATATCTCTTTCAGGCGGGCCCAGTCGGCCTTGAAATCCGGGCGGCATACGACGGATTCAACAACACTGCCTATGACTTCCTTGTCATATCGGCCATCGGCATACATAGTAACCGCCAAACTCAAGTTGTCATATGGCCGATATACGTTTTCGATTACCTCTTCGTCATATGTTTCCGCTGCTATAATACCGGTTTTAACCGCTCCCTGATCCAGCAGCGATTGCTGCAGTGCCGCAATAAAGGCTCTGAAAATATTGCCGCCGCCAAAATGGATCCACTGCGGCGTCTGCTGCGTTGCCGCTATAACAGCATCTGCATCAAAATGGTACAAAGACATACCGGCTTTTTCCCATTCCGTCTTTTGTTCTTTTATACGTTGACGATTCAAATGCAACATACCTGACATCTCCTTTTATTTTTGTCCGCAGATACGACGAATCGCATCCCACAAGCCGCATAAATAATTGGCTCCCAGCGCTCTGTCGAACAATCCATACCCCGGACGGCCTTCTTCATCCCATATCATACGGCCGTGATCCGGACGGATCGGTCCGTCGAAGTCAATATCATACAGGGCCTTCATAATTTCAAACATATCCAGGGATCCATATTTTGATTTATGTGCCACTTCGTTAAATACCCACGGTTCATGGACCTGAATATTGCGGACATGCATAAAATTGATGCGCTTTTGCTTGCCAAACTTCCGAATAATATGAGGAATATCATTCTGCAAATTAGACCCCAGCGACCCGGTGCAGATAGTAAAGCCATTGCTTTCACTATCTACCATAGCCGCAATTTTGTCCAGATCCTTTTCATTTTTGACAATCCGCGGAAGTCCAAACACGGAAATAGGAGGATCATCGGGATGAATAGCCATCTTGATACCGCATTCCTCAGCCACCGGAACAACGGCCTTCAGGAAATATTCCAAATTCCTGCGCAATCCGTCTTCGTCCATTCCGGCATACTGTTCAAATAAAGAGGACAATTCCGTCAACCGTTCCGGTTCCCATCCGGGAAGAATAAAGCCATTGCTGTTGTCGATAATTTCTTTGGCCATATCCTGCGGTGTTTTACCGGCAATCAAATGATAATCATAGGATAAGACCGTAGAACCATCATACAGCGGCTTCGCCAAATCCGTCCGAGTCCAGTCAAATACGGGCATGAAATTGTAGCAAACCATTTCGATACCCGCTTTTGCTGCATTGCGCAGAGACATAATATAGTTTTCAATATACTGATCCCGGCTGGGAAGACCCAACTTAATATCTTCGTGAACATTTATGCTTTCCAAATCTTTAAAGACCAGATGATGTGCTTCTGCCTGCTTCCGGATCGCCATAAGCGGTTCCACCGGCCATGCCGCTCCTACAGGAACATCAAACAAAGCCCCTACGATGCCATCCATGCCGGGAATCTGCTGAATCTCCTGCAATGTGATTTTATCATCTTTCTCTCCATACCAACGAAATGTCATTCTCATTGTCGTATGCCTCCATTATGAAATATATAGTGTATTCTGCCATCGACTTTTGCTTCTTACACAGATATACTACCATACTAGTATATCTGTTTGCAATATACGCGCTTTATAATGCAAAAAACATACTATTTTATCAGCATCCATGCATTTTTCGAATATATGCACATAAAAAATGACCGGCTGCTTGTACGTACACAAACAACCGATCCTCTTTATGCGCATCGTATAAAAAGCACCCTGCGTTTATTTAAAATACTCCGGATACTGCTTTTTCAATGCATCTACGTCGCCGATTACTTTATTGACATGCTTCGTTATGATATCGATCCCCGCCGACACATTATGTTCGGCAATAGACTGCACGATCAGTCGGTGCTGCTCATAGAGCAGCTGCATTTCCGTCTGCGCGGCAGACACATTCAGTACGCGGGCACGGATATAATTGATATTGGCATTTTGCAGCAGCTGCCAAATACTCGGCTTATCACAGCCGGAGAAAATGATATAATGCATTTCATTATCCAATTCATAAAACCGGCTGGCATCGAATTTCTGCAAAACCTGTTCCTGCCCCTCCAAACATACCTTCAGGCTTTTTAAATGTGCCTCGGGAAAAGACCGACAGGCTAGTTCCATGACAGCCCGTTCCAACGTTACGCGCAGAAAACGGAACTCGGTGATCTGCGCCGTATCAATTTTCGATATATAGGTCCCGCGCTGCGGCAAAATCTCCAGCAACCCTGCCTGAGCCAAGCGGATAAACGCTTCCCGTACGGGAGTTCTGCTGATGGATAATCGATCGGATATTTCTTTTTCGGATATTGCCGTTCCCGGAACCAAATGCAGCGACATAATATTCTCAAAAATAACACGATATGCATACTCTCGTACAGATTCATTTGCTTTCTGTTCCAACATTTCCAACTTGCTCACACTGGCACGCCTCCATTTTACGTGTTGACGGAATCCGGTCTCCCGTGACCCCTTTCATACACGGACATACATATATTTATTAATTATACTACCATACTACAATTAGATTATGCAAACAAATGGCAAGGCATCTGTACATATTTTCTGTCCTATACATTATATCATTTACAATAATCGCATATTCACGGACATCTTTACTATATAAGTTAACCTAGATGGTATCGGCATTTAGTTAAAACAAATCTCTCTATACGCTGGTACGCAATCATAACCATCGTTTCTAAATAACGATGGTAAACTATAGAGGTACACCAGACAATAATAAATCCTCCCAATACATCCATAGGATAATGATGACCTACGTATATACGAGAAACCCCCACTAGTATCGACAATATAAATAACAGGCGTCCCACCCAAGGGGAACTATATAGAATTCCCATAGCTATGCTCATAGTCCCAACTGCATGATCACTTGGAAATCCGGCATCGGGAACATGAGGCAGCAGCATATTGACTTTGTGATCTACAAAAGGACGGTTTTCATAATATACCCTGCCAATACAAAGAGTAATAAACAAGGACAATATCACATATACTCCTGTAGCGAAAGCCTGTTGACGCAAATGGGAGTTTTTATAAAAAACTCCCATACCATACATTCCCATTAAAATAAGTATAAACACAATCGGCACATATTCCGTACATGCTTTCATTATGATGTCCAAAAGGTATATGTTGCCAGCAGCTCCATTGATCAAAGTAAATACTTCATAATTCATAGTTCCGTTGTTCCCTCCGATTAATTTCCATCATCAGCAGCAGTAGTATGCAATGGAGCTGAATTGGAATTATCCTGTTGTTCGAATGATTTTTTCCCTTTCATAAAATCATCGGACGGTTCTTGTTTAAGTTGTTCCTTATGATTGCGCCCATCCTTTGTATCGTGAACATATTTTCTATAATGATCCTTCTCCTGTTTTTCAAAATGTACTACCTGTTTGCCATAGTCGGTATACCAAGAAGTAATATGGGTAATGTCATTTACTATAAAAGAAGTGAAGCCTATTCCTAAACAAAATAACGACAATATAGCTGTAATTAATATTTTTTTCATATTCCGATCCGCCCTTTCAAACATGGTTACGCCATTTCATAATTTCCTTACCAATAAAGAAGAACGTCAACCCTCCGCAAAACCCAAATCCGGCAAGTGCTGCCAACGTAATCGGTGAAATCACCGGTAATGGCGGTAAATTAGTAAAAGGCTGCCATACTATTGATAATAAATACACCAAAATCGGAGTCACAAACCAGAATAAGACAGTCAATATGTATGACAAAACCCCGGAAGCCAATATAACGGTTTTTGATACACTTCTAGCCATATAAGGCAGTTGTGGCTGCACGGTTGTCTTAAATGATTCTTGTGCTCGTTCTACCATTTCTTGTATATTTCCTTTAAGCAATCCTTTCCGTTCACTTATAACGCCTTCACTCATATAAGCCTCATAGATATCTTTAGGACTTCCCAGCGATTCTATTATTTCTTGTTCGGTAAGGCCTTGTTCTGCCCCAATTCGAAAATGTTCTTCATAATCATATAATATTTCAGTTAGGTCATCTTTTTTAGCTTTACTAAAATAGTATCGCAATAAATCTATAAATTCTGTTTTATTCATTTATTTCACCTCGTTTAGTAATTGATTTACCGCTTCCGAAAAAACAATCCACTCATCTTTCATTTTTAAAAAAGCCCTTTTTCCCATTTCTGTCATTTTATAATATTTACGTGGAGGTCCGCTATTTGACTCTGCCAAATAGGTTTCTACAAACAGATCTCTTTTTAAACGATTAAGCAAAGGATATATCGTTCCCTCTGATATTTCCATATGTTTTGATACTTCTGCCACAATTTCATAACCATAACAATCTTTATGGACAAGTTGTGCTAAAACAAGCAATTCAATAACACCTTTTTTTAATTGAATATTCATTCGTTCACCTCCCGGGTCATATCTAATACTGCAAGGTTCTTATTTTTACTACTTTTTAAACTTACTGATATTATATAACACAGTATCTTTTATTGCAAGGTACTATGCTATATAATATTTATTTTTTATAAAAATAAATACAAAAGTTATATGTACCTTACCAACTATACTCTTATAATATTAAAAAGCTCTCTGTAAAGAGAGAGCTTTTCCTATCTGCTGCGCTTACAAATTATCTTTGATTTTTTGGATCATAGCCGCATAGGCTTCTTCTTGTAAAAAAGTTTTCTGCGGATTCATTTGAAAAACTCCGTTCCATTCAAATTGATCCTTGTATTTTGGCACGAGATGCATATGAAGATGATGTCCTGTATCCGCATAAGCCCCATAATTGATTTTGTCCGGATGAAACGCCGCATGGATCGCTTTCGCTGCCCGATTGACATCGGCAAAGAAGGCGTTCCGTTCCTCGTCACTGATATCCGTCATTTCACTGACATGTTCTTTATAGGCTACGATACATCGTCCCGGATGACTTTGTTCCTTGAACAAAACCAGCATGCTGACAGACAAATCACAAATATATATGCCGAAGGCATCCAGCGGTTTTCCTTTTACGCAATATCCACAAGTAGTATCTATCATGACTTCGTCCCCTTTGTTATTCAATATTTCCTTGTTCCCATTTGCCGTTATTCAAATCTTCGGCAATTTCCTTGAATTTATCATCTGTAAGACCATAGAAGAAGAATAATATCAATGCGGCTAAGCCCAGCGCAACCCCCGGATAGAGGGTCATCGCTGCCTTGATCCCGGTCAGTGTTTCTTGATTCTGTACCTGATTGGCAACATATCCCGTAAGAGCCAATATGCCGGAACTGACGATTGCCGCAATAGCCTGCGCTATCTTACGGGAGAAGTTGAATGCGGCATAGGTAATCCCTTCCTTGCGGATGCCGTTGTGCCATTCACTATAATCGATTACATCCGAAACAAAAGCCCACGTTACACCATTGGGAATAGCCAGCGCAACATAACCGATAGTCACAAGAATAACGAAGGTATACAAATTGGTCGGAATAACGAAATTGAGAAGATCCGCAGCACACCCGATCAATAAGCCGCCGATAGCGGTCTTTTTCTTACCGAACTGTTTTACCAGCCGGGGAATCAAGAGAATCCCGACGATGGAGCAGCCCATCATGATGCCGTTAACAATTGGCTGTAATCCCATACTTCCTAAATTATACTGGCAGAAGAAAATCATCATCTGATTATTTGTATTCATTGCAGAAATAGTAAATAAGGTCATTAAAATGATACATAAGAGCGGTTTGTTTGTAAATACGATTTTAATATAATCAGAAAATTTCGCTTTTTCTTCTGCGTGCGTATTTCGTTTGACCGGAACATGTTCCTTGCAGTTTAAATAACAGATCGCAAAGCCGATGATACCGCAGATCGCCATGACAATAGCCGCAATGAAAAAGCCATGATGCGGTGAAGCAAACATCAATACGATCGGCACAAAGGCGATTCCCGTAATCAGCTGCGCCCCAATAGATCCCGCCTGCCGTGTCGTCGCCATTTGACTTCGTTCATTCGTATCCCGGGTCATGACGCTCGCCATGGATGCATAGGGAATATTCGTAAAAGAATACACCAGTCCCCAGGCCATGTACGCCCCATATGCAAACAAGATTTTTCCGGTAGGAGATACATTCGGCATCGTAAAAGTAATAATCGTAAGTATGGCCAGCAAGATACTGGAAATCATCATGACCGGTCGAAATTTACCGCGGCGTCCGATATGTTTGCGTCCGTCGATAACAGAACCGGCGATAGGATCCATAAACGCATCAAATATCTTGGTAAAGGCAAAAATTCCTGCTACCGCTGCTGCCGGTATCGTACAAACATCGATCCAGTACTTCGTCAAATACGCCTGTCCCAAATCAAACATAAATCCATTGCCAAAATCGCCGAACCCATAGCAGATTTTTTCCCGCCAAGATAATTTCACATGACCGCGATCCGCTTTTTCCGGTACGTCTGCCGCTGCAGTTTCCGTTACTGCCGCATCGGTACCCATCATTTTTTCACTCATTATTACGCCTCCTAAGCATTAGTTTCACGAACTTCTTTTTTTATAAAGTCACGCCATCCTTAAAGATAGCAAGCTCATGCTTATCGAGCTTTTCTGATTTCGCATGGTTTCTTCCCGATGCCACATCGAGTATATACTGCATCAATCGGTCAGCTCCTTCTTCCATAGATTCTCCCCCGATCAATCCTCCGGCGTCAAAATCTATCCAGTTTTTTTTGTATGCTGCCAGCGGACTGTTGCTCGAAATCTTGATCGTCGGCACGGGACAAGCAAACGGGGTGCCCCGCCCCGTCGTAAACAAGACCATATCGGCACCGGCTGCCGCCAATGCATTGGCGGCTACCAGATCATTGCCCGGTGCCTGCAGCAGCTGTAATCCAGACCCTTGTATCCGGTCACCGTACGCAAGGACATCTTCAATGATTGCCTGTCCACCCTTTTGCACGCATCCCAGAGATTTATCCTCCAGCGTGGTAATGCCGCCGGCTTTATTTCCCGGTGACGGATTTTCATTGATTTTTTCTCCGTACCGCATAAAGTATTCTTTAAAATGATTGATAAGAGCCGCAATCTTATCGAATACAGCCCGATTCCGCGCCCGGTTCATCAATAACGTTTCAGCGCCGAACATCTCCGGCACTTCGGTCAATATCGAGGTACCGCCGGCTGCAATGATCCGGTTGGATATTTCTCCGACCAGTGGATTGGCGGTAATGCCGGATAACCCGTCAGAACCACCGCATTTTAATCCGATCGTCAACTGGCTGGCATCGCAGGGTACCCGTTCAAATTGATCGGCATACCTGCATAGTTCCTCGACGATCGCCGTTCCCGCAGCTACTTCATCTGCTACCTCCTGGCAGACAAGGAACTTCACCCGATCCGGATCATACTCACCGATAACAGCCTTCATCTGGTCGATTTGGTTGTTTTCACATCCCAGCCCCAGCACCAATACGGCTCCGGCATTGGGACTATGAACTAACCCGCTCAATATTTTCTGGGTATGGATATGATCCTCTCCGAGCTGAGAACAGCCGTGCGGATGACTATAGGCAAAAATACCGTCGATGTGTGCTGTTTTGAATGGCTGTGCCGCTTCTTCGATCGCCCGTGCGATCGCATTGACACACCCCACCGTAGGAATGATCCAAACCTCGTTGCGGATACCGGCTTTTCCAAATTTCCGCGGATATCCCAGGAATTCGTACTGCCGCGTCCCGGCAAGTTCGGGCCGTACCACGGTGTCCGGTTCATAGGTATAGGTCAAAAGATTTCCCAGTTTGCTTTTCATATTATGGGTATGCACCCATGCACCTGGTGCGATCGCCTCCCGGGCTGCGCCGATGGGGAAGCCGTACTTAATGATATCCTCCCCGGCTGCAATCGGTCGTATCGCCATCTTATGGCCTGCCGGAATAACAGCTCCGGCCACAATAGACTGGTGCTGCACAACAACCACCGTACCTTTGGAAATAGGGGCTGCCGCAACTGCCACATTGTCTTTTTCGTTGATCTGATACATATCTGCCATCGCTTAGACCTGCTCTCCCAATTCAGCAATATGCGCTTTGACTCCGATTTCGGCCATGCGTTCCAGATGGGCTGTAACCGCTTCGGCCAACCCTGCTATCCGGGTCAAATCTTCCCCCCAAAAGGAGGCATGCGCCATCATGGCCCGTACATAGTCAGCAGCAGCAAGACCGGCATGCGTGCAGACGAATGCAAGATTATCCGGTTCATCATGAATCTCATACACCGCAGTCCCGCGATTTCCGATCAGACAGCCGTCGCCCTTATGCTCGCTGCGATAAAACGCCAACAGCGCCGCCAAAGAATAGGTCAGCCATTTCGGCAGTCTGCCCGTCTGCGCTATGCTATCCTTCAGTGTCGGCAATACCCGGCCTTTCCATTTTGCAATGGAATTCAGCGAAATAGAAAGCAGAGCATGCTTTACAAACGGATTTTCAAACCGTTCATATACATCTGCCGCAAACGCTTCGGCTTTTTCCCGCGACATATGCACCGTAGGGATGATTTCACCATATACAGACTGATCCAGCTGCCGACGGATCACCGGATCCGCCATACAGTCTCCCACATACTCCTTGCCGGCAAGATAGGCTCCCAATACCATGGAGGTGTGCGCCCCGTTCAAAATACGGATTTTCCGTTCCCGGTACGCCTCCAGATCATCGGTAAACTCCACCTGCCACTGCGGACTGCTTACCGGAAATTTTTCCTTCAAGGATGCCGCACCGATGACCCAGCTGTTGAACGGTTCCGCAATGTCCAGCAGTTCATCTTCATATCCCAGTTCTTCGTACATTGCCGCAATTTCTTCTTCTTCCTTGGGATATCCTGTTACAATGCGGTCCACCAACGTACTGACAAAGGCACACTTTGTGTCTACCCAATTTCTAAAATCTGCCTCCATCTGCCATACGTCAATATATTGAAAAACGCATGTTTTAAGCGCTTCGCCGTTATTATCGATCAATTCCACGGGAAGCATCGTCAACGCCTTATCGGCCGCTCCCTTAAAAAATCGGTACCGTTCATACAGGAATTGCGTCAATTTACCGGGAAACGTGTTCGCCGGTGTATCCGGCAGCGGCTGATCCGTATCATCAAACAGTATTCCTGCATCTGTCGTATTGGAAATCACAAATTCCAGCGTATCCATATGAGCCAGACGGAGAAATCCGCTGAAATCATAATTGGCGGATACAACCGTTTCTACACAAGTAATAATACGGTTTTCCCGATAAACACTGCCGTTCTTCTGCCCGCGCAGGCAAACCGTATACAAATTATCCTGCTTGTCAAAGGCTTCTTTTTTAGGAGAACGCGGCACGACCATCGCAACATTGCCATTATAATCCAATGTTTCATTCGCTATATCAATGCCATACTCAATGAATGCTCTCAAAAAATTTCCTTCGCCGATCTGCAGAATTTTGACAGGCCGGGAAACACGTGACGATACATCTTTAACATTTTTCATTCCAGATACTGCCTCCCTCCTTGCCGTTTACATCTTGAATTGAAAATAGGCAGCGGCATTGTTGAAACAAATATTTTGCACCAGTTGTCCTAAAAATTCCATATCCGCGGGATATTCTCCGTTTTCTACCAGATTGCCGATCCAGTTGCAAAGAATACGGCGGTAATATTCATGCCGTGCATAAGACAAAAAGGAGCGGGAATCCGTCAGCATCCCCAGTATATTGCCGAACACGGAAAGATTGGCAATACTGGTCATCTGGTCGATCATGCCCTGCTTGGTATCGTTGAACCACCAGGGAGCTCCCTGCTGGATTTTGCCGCAAGCTTCCGTTCCTTGGAAAGAGCCGATAATAGTCCCGATCATTGTATTATCGGCCGGTGTGCCGGAGTACAATACCGTTCTCGGCAAAATGCCCCGTTCATTCAAATGATCCAGGAACGCCACCAAGCCCTTGCCGCAATTTCCTTCTGCGATGCAGTCAAACCCCGTGTCAGGTCCTAACTTTTTAAACATCTGTGTGTTATTATCTCTAAGCGTCGCATAATGGATCTGCATGACCCAGCCGCGTTTTGCATATTCACCGGCCAAATACGTAAGCAGTGCCGTTTTATAGGCTTCCATTTCTTCTATGGAAACCGATTCGTGCCGCAGTGCCTTGTCTACGATAGCATCCAATGTTTTTTCATCTGCTTCCCGGCAGAATACATATTCCAAGGCATGATCCGTTGCCCGGCAGCCCATGGTTTCAAAGAAAGCAATCCGGTTTCCCATGGCGGTGCGGATATCCTGCATCGTCCAAATAGATACGCCTGCCGCCTGTCCCAATACAGCCATGTACTCCGCAAACCCGGGTTTATCTATATTAAGTGCTTTATCCGGCCGCATCGCGGGGTATACCTTGGCACTGCAGGACTGTTCCTCCTGCAGTTTTTTATGCCATTTTAAATCATCTGCCGGATCATCGGTCGTACAAATAACTTTTACATTGGATTTTTTGATAAGGCCTTGTACGCCCATATCCGGCTGTTTTAACTTTTCGTTGCAGAAATCAAAGATTTGTTGTGCTGTTTTTTCACTAAGTGGTGTGGTACAGCCAAAATACCGCTGTAATTCCAAATGGCTCCAATGATACAGCGGATTTCCGACCGCTTTTGAAAGAGCTTTCGCATATTCTACAAATTTTTCTAAATCGCTGGATGCTTCACCGGTGATTTTTTCTTCCGGTGTTCCATTGGAACGAATCAAACGCCACTTGTAATGATCACCGCCAAGCCATGCTTCCGTAATACTTCTGAACATGTGGTCCTCTGCTATTTCCTGCGGAGAAATATGACAATGGTAGTCAATTATCGGCATATCTTCGGCATAATCATGAAATAATCGTTTTGCTGTTTCCGTTTCCAATAAAAAATCTTCATCCATAAATTTTTTCATTCTATTCGTCTCCATTCATTTTTTTATCTCTGAATTTTATCTCGGTTATAATGTAACCGCTTACATTTATTAATGATAATGTATCATTCGTTTCCTGATTAGTCAATATGATTATGACAAATCGGCATGAAAACGTGAAAAATAGCACACACATATATCATATTCACATAATACATTGCAAATCTTCGGCAAACCCCCTACTATTATCCATGAGGACTTCTCTCTTTCCATGTTCCGCAAATCATGTTATTATATGTAGTTATACGTATAGTAACAATATAAAGAGGAAAATCATGACTATTTACGATATAGCAAAAAAATGCAATGTATCGATCGCTACGGTTTCACGTGTATTGAACGGCAGCGATCGCGTAAGCGAAAAAACGAGAGCCAAAGTACTGGCTGCCATGAAAGAGCAAGATTACGCTCCCAACCCATTTGCCAGAGGCTTGGGGCTGGATTCTATGAAAATGGTCGGAGTCCTCTGCTCGGACGTAGCCGACGCATTTTATGCCAAAGCCGTATCGCTCATCGAAAACGCCCTGCAAAAACATAATTTTGATGTGATGTTATCGTGTACGGGGGAATGTAACGGCAAAGATATCAAGGCCCTCCGTTACCTGATGCAAAAACATGTGGATGCCGTCATTATCATCGGGACTCCCTTTGCCGTGCAAGGCAATGTCGCTGCAATAAAAAAAATAGCGGAACAGATTCCCCTCGTCACGATCAATAACAATTATAAACTTCCGGGAACCTACAGCATCGTCTGCGATGAACAAACAGGCATGCGAAATGCCGTATATGCCCTGGCTAACAAAGGCTGCCGCTCTATTCTGTATCTGTATGACTCTCTTACCTACAGCGGACAGCACAAATTAACCGGGTATAAGCAAGGTGTTCTCGAGCTCGGACTGGACGCCCAGCCTGCCTTGATACAAAAAACACCGCGTACCTTCGAAGCGGTAGAAAGCATGATCCATATGCTCCTGAAACAGAAGGTACCGTTTGACGCCATTCTCACTTCCGAAGATATCCTGGCAGTTGCCGCACAGCGGATCGCACGAAGAAATAATCGCTGCGTCCCCGTCATCGGCTGCAATAATTCAATTATTGCCGAATGTGCGACTCCGACGCTTACCAGTTTAGATAACCAGCTGGATTGTCTTTGTGAAACGGCGATCAAAACGGTCATCCATCTCATGCAAAGCAATGCTCCGGCACTTCCCAGCAAAACCGTATTCGACGCCAAATTGATCGAACGGGAAAGTTTTCAGATCCATCCCCAATAATAAAACTATGCCAAACACCAACAGGAGGTATCCGCTGCGGATACCTCCTGTTGGTGTTTGGCGTGGAAGCAGGGTGCGCACTACCTGCTTTTTTTTGCTTATATATACGAATGCCGAGAATACAGGACAGCCATTAACCATCCTCGAGAATCGCCCGCACGATATCGGCAGTATAAGTATAATATGCGGCATTTCTCCTGGCATTAACAGCGATCAGCGGGATGTCTCTTTCATACAGGGAGCCGTGGGTACGGCTATGTATATACATTTCCGATGCCTCTCCGTCCAGTTCGGCAAAAACAGCGTCTTCACTGCAGAAAGCAAGGATGTCGCCTATACCGTGGACAGGAAGATGATATGCACCGGCGGCGGTCGCTGCATCATAGGCTGCATCAATATAGTCACACTGTTTCATATACTCCAGCACGGCGGGAATATGTGCCTCCTCCCATACGTACACATATGCAGCTCCGCCCTCCTGATGCGGGTGATTTTCTATATATCGGTCCTTTAATGGCAGCAGGCAAAATGTTTTATACCCTGCTGCGGCCAGCTTCTTCTGCAGATCGATGCATCTGCTTTTGGGATTCATGCCATGATCCGCGGTAATATATATTTCCCGGCCCGGATCCACCTCATATAGTTTGCCGATCCATCGGTCTATGCACTGCATAACCGCATGCGCTTCTTTCGAATCCGGCGCATAGTGATGCATCATATAATCATTGGTCGTACAATATATAAAATCAGGATCCTCGATAGTCAATACCTGATAACACGCCTTGAAAATCCACTCATACGTTTCCAGCGAAGCAACCTGCGGCGGAGCCTCCAATTGCAGCCGCTCCCACACGGCCGCCTCCGGTCGTTGAAGATTGATGCCTATATCGGCCTGCCTGCCGAATACATCTAACACCTTGCCTTTTACCGTAAGCAGTGCCGTACGTTTCCCCCGCCGTCTGTAAACATCGATAACCGATTCCGTCTTCATCGCCTGCGAAGTCTCGATACATCCTTCCTTGCCAGTCTGCCTGTCATAATAATAATTTCCTAAAACACCATGCTCATCGGGAAATTTCCCAGAAAGAATACTGGCATGATTTACATTGGTAACAGAAGGCATCGCCGCCTTCACGGTTGAATAAAAGCCGGCTTTTCCCATCTTGTACAAATGAGGTGTATAGTCTTTGGAAATATACGCTGCCGCGCATCCATCAATAACAATGAGTATTGTTTTTTCTGACATGCTATCCCCTCCTTTTTTATACACGGTCTTGCTTTTATAGGTGTTGCTATGTTAATTTTACATATAGAAAAAACAATTGTAAAACAAATATTTTATGTATATCATATAGAATTATTTTATATATCAGGAGGGATATATATGAATGCTGCCGGAATAGAAGCCTTTCTGGCTATTATGCAAGTTCACAGTTTGAATAAAGCGGCGGAACGGTTGAATGTAACGCAGGCGACCGTCAGTTACCGTCTGAAAATGCTCGAGGAGGAAATGGGCGGAACACTGATCGCACGCAGCAAAGGAACGCATACCATAGAATTAACTCCGTTTGGGGAGAATTTTGCTGTCATTGCCGAACGCTGGCGCATATTAAAACAAGATACAGAAGTACTGCAAGCTGTCGGACCGCAATTACGACTGACCATCGGCGGCTCCAACAGCCTAAATACCTATGTATTGCCGCCGCTGTACACCGCCTTGATGCAGCATGTTCCCCGCCTGTCGCTCCGCTTTCGCACACAGCATTCCACGGAACTGTACGATACCTTGGAACGCCGGGAAATAGACGTTGCCTTTGTAAAAATGAAAAAAAATCTGCCGAATATCACGGTCGAACCGTTTTTTGTCGATACAATGGTCTTGATCCGATATGCCGCACCGGAAAATAAAGCATCCGATATACTAGACCCCGCCTCGCTGCAACGGAAAGATGAAATGTATATGAATTGGGGCCCTGCCTATGAAGCCTGGCACAATACGTGGTGGGATCCGTTGGATCATACCTATATTCCCGTAGATACGGCCGGACTGATTTACTCTCTGCTATGCAATGCCAAGCAATGGGCTGTCGTGCCGCAATCGACAGCCCGTGCCTTTGTTAAATCAGGCCGTTTTGTCATACAGAAATTATCCGATCCTCCGCCGGCAAGAATTTGCTATAAAGCGACCCATATCCATCTCTCCGCTGCAACACGCAGTGCACTGGAAATTCTGAATCACTATATGGAGCGGATAAAAGAACCGCTGTCCCAGTGATACCATTTTAACGCAAAAACAGGGACTACCTACACATCGGCTAATTGTCCGCGTGTAGGTAGTCCCTGCTTTTCAGTTTCTTTTATTTTGTTATCAGTAAATTTTTACCGGTCATTTCCTCCGGTTGTTCCATTCCTGCCAGATGCAGCAAGGTAGGCGCTACGTCTGCCAGAATTCCATTTTCCAGTGTATCCGCTTGATGCTGCCCGCTCACGAGAATACATGGCACGGGGTTTGTCGTATGTGCCGTATAGGGAGATCCGCTTTCCGGATCGACCATTTTTTCAGCGTTGCCGTGATCCGCAATAATCAGGATTTGTCCCCCTATCGGAAGCATGGCATCGACAATGCGTCCCACGCAGGCATCTACTGTTTCCACTGCTTTGACTGCCGCGGCAAATACGCCTGTATGGCCTACCATATCGACATTGGCAAAGTTAAGCATGATCATATCATAGGTACCTGTTTCGACAGACGCAATAACCTTGTCGGTAACAATAGAGGCATTCATTTCCGGCTGCAGATCATACGTCGCCACCTTGGGAGAGGGCACCAGAATACGGTCTTCTCCCGGAAAAGGTGTTTCTACGCCGCCATTGAAAAAGTATGTTACATGCGCATATTTTTCAGTTTCTGCAATACGCAGCTGTTTTTTGCCGGCAGCACTCAGCACGTCTCCCAGCGTATGCGTGAGTTCTTCTTTTTCATATATGACATGCGCCGGAAGCCCTTCCTCATACAGGGTCATCGTGGCATAATATATTGCCAGTTTTTTAGGACGAGAAAATCCTTGAAAATCCACTGCAGTAAAAGCTTCACTTAGCTGCCGCGCACGATCGGGACGGAAATTGAAAAATATCACACTGTCTCCCTCTTCGACCGGATGTTTGTGAATGACCGTCGGAATAACAAATTCATCCGACACATCGGCAGCATAGGATTGCTGCAGCACCGTCTGCGCATCGGAGGCTTCCGGACCCTCTCCTAACGCAACGGCGGCATACGCTTTTTCTACCCGTTCCCACCGCTTATCGCGATCCATCGCATAATATCGTCCGCTGACCGTAGCGATTTCGCCGACTCCTATGTCTTTGCACTTCTCTTCAAGTTCCGCCAGATACGCACCGGCACTGCGCGGCAACACGTCTCTTCCATCCAGGAATGCGTGGATATAGACCTTGGAAAGGCCATATCGTTTGGCCATTTCCAGCAGCGCATATACATGTGCCTGACTGCTGTGCACACCGCCTGGGGAAACCAATCCCATAATATGCAGCGCTTTATTATTCCGAACAGCTTGCTGCATCGCTTCTATGAGAACCGGTTTTTGAAAAAAAGTACCTTCTTTTATATCCCTTGTAATGCGTGTCAATTCCTGATACACTACACGCCCGGAACCAATATTTAAATGACCGACTTCAGAATTGCCGATCTGTCCCTCCGGCAGCCCCACGGCCTCACCGGAAGCCTCCAGCTGTGCATGCGGATAGGTCTGTACGAGCTTAGGCAGTACCTGCAGATCGGCTTGTGCTACGGCATTGCCGTCCCGCAGGGAACTGCAGCCAAAGCCATCCATAATAATTAACATAATCGGTTTTTTCGCTGATGTCATTCGTTCATTCTCCTTTGTTACTCGTGATGAGTGCTATTGTATCGATCCATGATCTCGATCAGATTCACGACCTGATTCGCATAGCCTACTTCATTGTCATACCAGGCTACCACCTTGATAAAATGATCATTCAATGCCAATCCGGCCGTCGCGTCGAATATAGAGGTCGTGGTCGTACCCAAAAAGTCGGAAGATACGACTTCCTCTTCCGTATACCCCAAAATACCCTTCAATGCTCCCGATTCAGAAGCTTTTTTCATCGCTTCGCAGATTTGTTCATACGGCGCCGGATTTTCCAGCACGACCGTTAAATCCACTACAGACACATCCAGCGTCGGCACTCGCATGGACATACCGGTCAGTTTTCCATCCAATTCAGGAATGACCTTGCCCACAGCCTTTGCCGCACCGGTTGCAGCCGGAATAATGTTGCCGAACGCAGCCCGGCCGGAGCGCCAATCCTTGGCCGAAGCACCATCGACCGGATTCTGGGTAGCGGTAATGGAATGGACGGTCGTCATGAGTCCTTCTTTGATGCCGAAATTATCGTACAGGACCTTCGCCACCGGAGCCAGCCCATTGGTCGTGCAGGACGCATTGGAAACGATCTGCTGTCCATGATATCGGTCCGTATTCACTCCGCAGACAAACATATCCGCCTGCCGTCCGTCTTCCCCTTTTTTAGAAGGTGCGGACATAATGACATACTTGGCACCCGCCTTCAAATGCTTTTCCGCTTTATCCATTTTCAGGAAAAGCCCCGTCGATTCCACGATATAATCGGCACCGACAGCACCCCAATTGATTTTTTCCGGTTCTTTTTCCTGTGTAATCCGAATCACTTTCCCGTTGACGATAAGGCAATTATTGGCAACATCCGCTTCTACCGTACCGTCAAAGTGTCCGTGCATCGTATCATATTTGAGCAAGTATTCCATATAATCTACATCCATCAAATCATTGATCGCGACAACTTCAATGCTTTCACGCATCAACGCCATACGCAGTACAAAACGGCCAATACGCCCAAACCCATTAATACCTACTCTGATCATAATAAGCCACCTCTTTCTGCTGCAAATACATAAGAATAAACGTGTTGATTACTTCTTATGGATATTATGGCACATTAAGAGAAATAATACAATTTTATCCCCTGCAGCCGCAGCAAAAGAATCGGTTCGCACAAAAAAGATTCCGGCTTTTGTCAAAAAGAAAAAAGCAAAAAGCGGCGAAGTTTCCCTCGCCGCTCCCATCTGCGTATATATTATACAGCCGCTTTTTCCGCGCCGTTTTTCATATCAAATTGGCCTGCTACACAATCATTGTGTTTGGCATTGTAGCTTTCCATCTTGGAAACGAGATCCAATACCTTGTTGGAATAGCCTATTTCATTATCATACCAGGAAATAACCTTGACAAACGTATCCGTCAGTGCAATCCCGGCGGAAGCATCAAAAATGGAAGTCAGCGTGGTTCCGAGAAAATCGGAAGAAACAACGGCTTCATCCGTATAGCCGAGAATTCCTTTTAATTCCCCTTCCGAAGCGTTCTTCATCGCTTGGCATATCGCTTCATAAGAAGCCGGCTTTGCCAAGTTGACAGTCAAATCGACTACCGATACATCCAGCGTAGGAACGCGCATGGACATCCCCGTCAATTTTCCGTTCAGTTCGGGAATAACCTTGCCTACTGCCTTTGCTGCCCCTGTCGAAGAAGGAATAATATTACCGGCCGCGGCACGTCCGCCTCTCCAATCCTTCATGGACGGACCATCTACGGTCTTTTGCGTAGCCGTCGTGGAATGAACGGTCGTCATCAAGCCGTCTGCAATTCCAAACGCATCATTCAATACTTTCGCAATAGGAGCCAGGCAATTTGTAGTACAGGAAGCATTGGATACGATACGCTGTCCTTTATAGGAATCCGTATTTACTCCGCAGACAAACATATCCGCCTGCCGGCCATCCTTGCCCTGCTTGGAAGGCGCAGACAATACTACATATTTAGCCCCGGCCTGCAAATGTTTTTCCGCCAGATCCATCGTAAGGAACCGGCCGGTAGATTCTACAACATAGTCCGCTCCGACTTCGTCCCATTTAAGATTGGCCGGATCCATTTCCGCCGTTACGCGAATCGCCTTGCCGTTGACAATTAACCGGCTGTTTTTCATATCTGCTTCGACAGTACCTTCAAACCGACCGTGCATAGTATCATATTTGAGCATATAAGCCATGTAATCGACAGGGCACAAATCATTGATACCTACAATTTCAATATCATCACGAGATTGTGCTGCACGGAAAACAAACCGACCAATACGGCCAAACCCATTAATACCTACTCTAATCATATCGTACACTCCTTTGAAAAATAAATGAACAACATGGAATTTTTAATTTCATCGTTCTTACAATGCCATTATGCCACTCTGGGTAGTTTAATGCAATGCCATGGACAAATGTTGTCCCAATAAATAAATAGAAAAATTGAAAAAAAAACAGGCCTTATTGCAGACCTGTTTTTGCGGCAGCGATGCCTACATATTCTTTTATAGCCAAACACGAAGTATATAACGTAAACGAATTCGGGATAACGGAAAACGCCGACCAATGATATGGCTCATCTGTATAATAATCGCAGGGATACGGAGTAATATCCATGCCCGCCCGTTTAAAAAACACAACAGACCGCGGCATATGAAATGCACTGGTGATCACAATAGGATGCTTCCATCCTTGTTCTGTGCAGATGTCTTTGGAAAAACGGGCATTTTCCGCAGTATTGCGACTCTGATTATCCAGAAAGATCCTATCCTCCGCCACCCCCAGGGAAAGAAGCATGCGCTTATCGATTTCCGCTTCGTCGGCATCATAGGAAAAAACCGCGCCGCCCGAAAGCAATATCGGCAGATCCAGTTTACGCTGCATCCGCACTGCCGTCAAAAATCGATTAGCCGCCGCCGAGCCTACCTGTCCGGTTCCGTCAAAATCAGGAACGCCGGCGCGTGTGCCGCCGCCCAGCAGGATGATGACATCTCCCTGTACGGTGTGCGGCGGTGCATAGCTGTTTTCCAAAGGCTTCATGAGCATATTGGAAACGGGCTGCACCGACAAAGCATACAACAATACGGTAATCACCAGCAGCGGTTTCCGCCCCGGTGACCGGCGCCAATATAAATATATCGTCAAAAACACCAAAGCCGCTGCAATGCACCCGATAGGCAGCAACCAGGCATATATCCATTTAATCAGAAAAAGCATGTTCTACTCCTATAGTTAATAGTCACGCCGTACGGTATATTCAAATTCACGATTCACCGTAAGGTTCTGTCCCTTTTGTATCGTGATCCGGCGCAGAGAATATTCATTGCCGTCAAGAACAAAGGCGTTGAAATAATCCCAATTGCGGATATACTGAAGTACCTCATTCTCCGGATAGGCATAATACGCCCTGGCCTTGGCAGACACAATAAACAGCATGTATTCCCCAGCCGGAACATCGTTGATTTCATAATATCCGGCATTATCTGCCTCTACAAAGAAAATATGGGTTCCTTCCGGCGGCAGGTTCGAGCTGTACCAGAGCCGTTCTTGAACATCAGTAATGCTGTTTTTGTTGAAGGTGACAGGAATCAATTCTATTTTAGCCCCCACATCGCCCCGGGGCTTGGCATATTCCTTATCCCGCAGTGCATTGAGATTCAGTCCGCCCTGAGAAACACCATTATATCCCCGTTCCCGTATAAACTTACTGTACTTCCAGGTAACAACCCCTCGAACACCGCCGGTGTCCGAAGCCGCCGCTGAAACATACACCGCTCCGCAAACCAATATAACCAAAAATACCCATACCCGCATCATTCGCTTCATGTTATGATCACCCTTTTCTATGCTGTATACAATACTCCGCAAATTTTACATATCATCTATAGTATATCGTATATTTTGCTACAGCACCAGCACGAAAAAAGACGGCAGATTTCTGAGAAAAATCCGCCGTTTTGCCGTATGCTATTTATCCGTGATTTTGCCGATATTTTTGATTTCGATGGAAATAGTCCCATTGGGATTATTAACAAATTCGATATATTCCTGATTTTCAAAATAAGCTGCCGGAAATATAACTTCGATTCCGGTATCCGTCTTGATTTTATGATTTTTTCCGGTCTTGACGGCAACCTGCTTTTCTACCTTCACATCAACCGGCAGTTTTTCCTCTGCCACCTGGGTTTCAAAAGCCTGCTGCATCTCGCGGGAATCGGAAAATACTTCTTTTCCCAATGCCACCGGAGAAAATCCATCAGATACGGCTGCGTTCTCCATAATATAACTTTTCGCCTTGGAAAGCGCTACCGCGGAATTAGCCCCATATTCCTTTGCCACCTTGCCGACCGTTTGATTGACTTTTTTAATAGCATCTTTAGCCGAGATCTGCGTCGTGCACTGCAATACACGGTCTGCCAGAACAAACACCTCTTGCCCGTCTATGATCCGTTTCTTATCAAATAAGCGGATCGACAAATCATCGCACCGAATGACTGCATAGGACTCTATCTTCTGTGTCACATTAGGCAAAATAGCAAAATGGCGGATAAGCTGATTGGAGATCCTGCCGTCCGTCCGGTTCACTTCATGCGTATACGCCGTCTTATGCCCTAACAGCAATACCGCCACATACGGGATATCATTATCCGTATAATCAACCACCACCAGATCAACCGACGCCGTCTCCTCGCTCCCCGACAGTCCTTCATACAGCGTATTTGCCACCTCCGCCGTAAAGGAAGCAAACTCCATCTGCTCGCTCCTATACTGCTGCAAGCGCAGTTTAAACGGACTGGACTCATAAAAAATACCCGTTTGGCTGGCGGAATCATTCTGCGCCCGTTCTATATGTTTCTCTAAAAATATATCTACCTCTCCACGAGAAAAATCCAGTTCTTCCTGCGATAAAATGCACATTCCTGAATTAAAATCCAAAATATGGAGAATTCCTTTGCGAATCATCATAATAAAAATCACCTCTGCCTAAGGCAGTATACCACCGGAAACCGCTATCATGCAAGAAAAAAAAATGTGCCGCATTTGCCGCAGCACCACCCTGCACGCACAGGGACAAGTATGGTATGATAGATGGTATATACAAGTCCTGCCCCAAGGAACCGGAAAGGAAGTGTTATACTATGCTTGATCTGTCTCAATTAAACCCTGCCCAGCGCCAAGTAGTAGAAGAATGGGACCGCAACATCCTGCTCATCGCCTCTGCCGGTACCGGCAAAACCAATACGCTGGCCTATCGGGTTGCTTACGGCATCGAATCGGGACGTGCCAAACCGGAGGAAATTCTGTGTCTCACCTTCACCAATAAAGCCTGTCGTGAAATGCGGGAACGCATTATATCCTGTGTCCGCGAAAACGGTACCCGCGTCGTAGTGCGCACCTTTCATAGTTTCTGCTCCGACGTCGTCCGCTCGGAAGCAAAACGGCACTCCGATCTATATGCGGACTATATGATCTTCGATGAAGAGGACTGCAAGGAAATAATCGCCTCCCTATATCCGGACTATGCCGTGCATGCCCTGCAAAGCTTCATCGACCTCGTCAAAGAAAGCCGGCCCGCCTATGGCTATTACTCGGAGGATGCCGCCCATGACTATCAGCAGACCATTGCCCGCCTGTATGTCGAAAAGGAAGCACGCCTGCGTGAAATATGCGCTGCTTCCCGGCACACGCTGGACGAAGGACTGTATACCCTGCTGAAAACCTCCGGCGAAACCTTCGTCATGACCTATAATGCCGCTCTCCGTGATACACACGGTCTTGATTTCAACGATCTCATCATTACCGCCTATGAATGCTTCAAAAACGAAACGATTCGCACAACCTGGCAGAACCGCTTCACGTATATCAATATTGATGAAGTCCAAGACACGAGCGAGCTGGAATATCATATTCTCGCTTCGATTTTCGGACACAATAGGATACTGCTTTGCGGCGACTATTTTCAAACCGTATATGAATGGCGCGGGTCCCATCCCAAGGCCATACTCGCCAGTTTCAAAGCAGACTATGATCCGCGCTGCATCCTGTTCAACAAAAACTACCGTTCCACGCAGACGCTGCTGCACGCTGCCGCAGACTGCCTGAAAAATTTATTCGGTTCCGAAACGGTCACCGCGATGTATACCAAGGATCCGGAAACACCCCCGGAACAAACAATCGGCAGCCGGATCACGATCAAATCCTGCCGCAATATTACCGAGGAAGCCCGCTGGATCTATCGCCGCATACAGGAAATCCGCAGCCGTTCCGAAGATCCCGCCATACTATCTAAAATCTGTATTCTCACACGCGTTAACCGATACAACAGGCAGCTCAGCCAGCAATTGGATTTTCTGAATCGACAGCATACAGAAACCGCGCCCCTGGACTTTATGCTCGTCGACGAATTCAAATTCTTCCGCCGCCAGGAAATAAAAGATGTGCTGGCTTTTGCCAAAGTAAGCATCAATCCCCATGACACAATCAGTATGACGCGTATCATAAAGCGATTTGTTCCGGGCATCGGCAGCGCCGCACTCCAAACCATTGCCTCCGAAGACTGGAAAAAGGCCGGCATCCGACTTACAGATTATCTGGATTCCTCTACGCTGAACCAGAAAGATGCCTTTGCCGTACTGGAACAAGAACTGGAAAAAGAGAACATCGTTGTCTTTGACGTAGAATCTACGGGTGTTGATACCCTAACCGATGAAATCATTCAAATAGCCGGTATCCGTCTTGACAAAACAGGAAACATAAAAGAAAAATTCATGCACTTGCTCAAGTTAAAGGATAAAACAACCGTCGGTGATTCCGTGTGGATCCACCATTTTACCGATGAACAACTGCAGCAGCAGGGAGAAGAACCGGAAACCGTATTAGCCGCCTTTCTTTCTTTTATACAGGGAGCCGTACTCGTAGGACACAACGTTTCCTATGATATCCATATTCTCAAAAGTTATCTGGGCCGGCTGCACATGGCGCAGCCACAGTATCTTACCTATTACGATACACTGGATATATTCCGCCGTTTCCATCCCAATTTAAAAAATCATACACTGGAATACTTGGGCCGGTATTTCCACGTGACCCATCGCTCATCTCATGATGCTGCCGACGATATTCTGGCAACAGCGGAGCTGCTATGGTATGCCGTATCTCACGATATTCGCCCGACAGCGGCAGTACGCCGGGCCTATACGGAAAAATACCTGGAAAAATTCAAGCCGGCAGCCGCGGTTCTGCAGGCGCTGCGGCAAAAAGCAGCGGTCCTGCGTCCCTGTGATTTTCTCTTTGAAGTCATTAAAACCACCGGCATTGTCACCTATTACGAAAAAAAAGGAGAAGAAAACCGGGTAGAAAATTTGCGTTCTCTTTACCGCAAGGCCAAAGAACAGGATATCCCCGGCCAAACGCCTCATGATGCCCTGCTCAGCCTGCTTACCTACACTGCGTTATCCAATACGGAACTGGATATGCTGCTCGCTAAAAAGCCAAAAATACCGATCATCACCATCCATCAGGCCAAAGGCAGCGAATTTGACTATGTCTTCCTTGCCGGCATGCAGCAAGGCACCTTCCCAACAGGGTTCGCCTTAAAAACCAACGACCTGGATGAAGAAAAACGTCTCTTTTACGTAGCCGTGACCCGGGCCAAGAAGAAATTATCCATCACCTGGTGCCAGCAAAGCCGCAATACAGAACACACACAAAGTCAGTTTTTAAATACCCTGCCCAGTATCTATACCGACTACGAATGATCCAGACGCCGGCATCTATTCTTCAAAACAGTTGTACATCGTATGATATCGGTAAGACAACGTATCCCCGGACTTCCCGTAGCGGTTTTTCAATATGGCCAACTCAATGCTGCGAATGGGATGTGCACTCTCTATGTCGTTATAGGTCTCTCCGGCCAGCTGCATGCTGATGAGCACATCACTGGAATGTTCGATGGCCCCAAGTTCCTTCATCTCACCGGGAGAAGCATACGCATAGGTACCGCCGTCTACACTGTCTACCCCGGAAACAGCAACCACAGGGACCTTGAAATCCCGGCTGATCCGCTTCAATTCCAATACGGCCTTATTGGTATTCTGCCGGTCGTTCATCCGTTCATCATACGGCGACAGCCGGTGAATATAATCAACGATTACCACGGGGCGGCGGCCGGTAAAACGGATATGCTTGTCCACCATTTTCCGGATATCTTCTACTCCGATATCCCCCAAGCCTTCACTGATATACACATGACCGGCATATGTTTTATACGTTTCAATCGCGGCATTGATCAAATCTATCTCTTCTTGATCATAAGAGGTATACCGGCGGCCTGTGCTGATAGCCCGCGCCGTCTTGGCCAGTTTGGCCTCCGCCGACTGCTGCATGGCCTTTTCAAAGGTAATGCGGGAAATACTCTTAGCCATTAACGCGGACCGGCCGGTCTCCAGAGAAAAGAAAATGACATCGGAGCCGCCCTTTTCGGCATGCTCTCCTTTGCCTGCCGCAATTTGGTCGGCCATCTGCAGCACAAACGTCGTCTTTCCCAGCGAACCGGCGGCACTGATAATATACAGTCCTTCATACAGGCCGCCGTCCAGCACTGCATCCAACTTGGCAAACCCTGTAGGTATAATGGAAGCATGGACGCTGGTATTGATGGCACGAATGAAAGACGGTATATGATTCAGCATACTATTTTGCAAATATCCTTCTTTGTCGACCTCCCGCGCCGGTTCCTCGATACTTTCATTCTCCACCACGATCGTCCGGAACCCATCCCGTGCTTCTACCAACGCCTCACTGGCATCCTTATACGGTCCCGTCAAGTTGACACAATAAAAGGGAATATTCATCTGCTTCAAGGCGATCTGCAGTTCTCTGGACGCAGACCGGCCCTGGGAATCGTTATCCATGGCAATAAGCAGTGGATGCTTGGGACGGCACGTCTTCAGCAATTCAATAAACTTGTTGATATTAGAGGTCGTACCCAAGGCCACCGCATCTCCGCCGACTTCCATAATGCTCAGCGCATCGAGTTCGCCCTCCACGACGAATACGGGCTGCTGGGCATTTTTGATGGCAATCGCATTATAAATCGAATTCGGGCCAGTTTTGCGATACCGTTCGTTCGATGCCGTATCTGTATTGCGAGCGATAAATCCCGATTTATTTTTAGGGATAATGACAGCTTTCCAGACCTTTCCGCCTGTCCCCCGCGTATAATTGGGATCATACCCGAGTCCGGCCCACTGGATAATCTCGTCGCTTAAGCCCCGCTGATGCAGATAGCTTGTTTCTCCTATACGCTTGGCGCACGCCTTGAAATACTCCGTATAATCCACGGCCCCGCGGCGGCGCACCATAGCCTCCCGCCGTTCCCGCAGCCCCTCATAGAGAGGCCATGCTTCGGGAACCGGTCTTTCATCTTCATCCACGACTACATCGAAAAGCTCGCAGGCCCGCCGAAAAACGGCTTCTCTGTCGGATATATCCTCCAGCACCCGAATCACATCAAAAATATCATAATCTACACCGCAGCCAAAGCAATGTACTCTGTTCCGCTTTTCATTAAACCGCATCGATTGAATTTCTTTTTCCGCATGAAGTGGATTCAAACACGGAAACGAGTCACTCGTACTAATCCCGCGATTTTTCAAATACTGTCCCAACTGTCCGCGAATAAACTCCACTGCCGCATCCCGCTTCATAAAAAAACCTCCCATGTATGCTGTATTTAAAAACGCCGGTCCCTTCCCTGCCTGTTTCTTCTGCATCAATTGCCGGGTACGAGTTCCGTCCGGCGGCGACCTAAAAACAGCTGCTTTTTGGCTATACACATAGTATTATATCGCGCAACGGCCAAATACACCACATAAAAACGTGAATATATCACACAAAACAAAAAAGCTTTTATGCTATCATTTTTGACACTGACAGTGTCTATGTTAAGCCTGCCACCATGGAATACTTATATATAACATCTATTGACACTGCACAAAAGTCCCTTTATAATAGAAAAATCAAATGTATAAATTTATAGGCAAAGACGCTGTGATTTAGGGGAATCACGGCGTCTTTTTGTATGTGGAGGGGGAAACAAGTACATGAAAAAATTATCGTCACTGCTTGATCATATGCCGCCAAAGGGAATCGGCATCGTTACGGAAAAAGCAAAAAAAATGGAACAAGAGGGCGCCGGCGACATGATCTATATGACCAGCGGCCGTCCTGATTTCGATACGCCGGACTATATCAAAGAAGCCTGTATACAAAGCCTGCGCAGCGGCAACACCTCGTATACACCGACGCAAGGCCAGCTGAATCTCCGCACCGCCATCGCCGGTAACCTCGCCAAAGAGTACCATCTGTCGTATACAGCCGATGAAATCGTCGTAACCTCCGGCTTATCCGAAGCGGTGTATGACGTACTGAACGCATTGGTCGAAGAAGGCGACGAAGTCCTGCTGCCCGATCCCTGCTGGCCTTCTTACAACGGCATCTGTCATATGCTTAAAGCCGGCATCGTAGAATACAGTCTGCAGGCCGACAATGATTTTCAGCTTTCAACAGAAGAATTGGAACAGCGCATAACGGCTAAAACAAAAGTGCTGGTCTTGATTACTCCGCATAATCCGACAGGCACGGTCCTAACCAGGGAAACTTTGGAAAAAATTGCGGCCCTTGCCCAAAAATATGACTTTTATGTTGTTGCCGATGAAATATATAACCGCATTCTATATGATGATCTGGAAGCTCCCAGCATCGCGGCACTGCCGGGCATGAAAGAACGGACGCTTACCTTGAACGGCTTTTCCAAGATATACTCCATGACCGGCTGGCGTGTCGGGTATGTGGCCAGTTCGCCGGCGCTCATCGAAGCGGTAACCGCGATACACAGCTACGGCTCCAGCTGCCTTCCCGGCTTTATTCAAGACGCGTGTGTTACGGCACTGCAGGAAGAAGATGAATCGATCGCACACATGCAGGCAGAATATAAAAAAAGACGGGATTATGTATTTCAAGCCATAAATGAAATAGACGGACTCTCTTGTCCCAAACCCACAGGTGCTTTCTATGCTTGGATAGATATACAGGCATTGCACCTGAGTGCCCAGGAGGCCTCCGACTTTTTCATGAAAAACGCCCATGTAGCCTTAGTCCCGGGAAATGTCTTTGGCTCCGCTTGCGGAAACACGTATCTGCGGATGTCCTATGCAGCCAGTTTAGACATCATCAAAGAAGCCTGCCGGCGGATGAAAGCCGCCGTAGAAGCACGGTAAGCACATATTTTTATAACACAGCAAGAGCAACGACGCTTTGTATCTGAGGGGAAATCAAAGCGCCGTTGTTTTTATATGCAAAAAAAGCCAACATCAAACTGAAATTCACAGAATTCCCAACGAACACGGAAAGCCTGTCGGCCATGAGTTCCGGACGTGCCGCGGCTTACAGCACGGACTCTTCCATCCTGAATAGTATGAAAACGCCGGACATGATGATCCTGCCAGAAAAATTTGCGCCGCAGGACTATGGCATTGCCGTACGCAAAGACAACAATGCCCTGCTGCAGGAGCTAAATAAAGTCATCCAGCAGATGAAGGCTTCGGGAGAACTCGAATCCCTGATAAAGAAAAATGATTTAGTAGATTTCCACGGAGAAGGGGAAGAGTAACTCCTTCACTCTATAGCATCCCATACGCAAAGACAGCCGGAAATCGTTGTATCTATTGGGGTATAGATACAACGATTTCCGGCTGTCTGCCATGTACATATATAAAGGAAATATATAAAAAATTCCCGTAAACCAGCGAACTGCAACAGTATCGCGGAGGTTCTCCTCCTTGCGATCAGCCTAATGTACCGTAAATATGAGCGACCAGTTCCGCGGTTACATCATAGGAGGTATTCTGCACTGCTTTAGTCGGCATCGTCAATTTTGTAAATTGGTCGATTTCTTCTTGGGTAAGTACCACCGTATCCGGCATCAGTTGTTTCATGAGCGCCGTGAATTCCGCCAGCCCGCTCACGTCCAAAAGTTCCCAGATCGTATCGACTTTATCCGGCATCGTTTCGCTCATGTATTTCATATACTGGGGAAATAGTATCCCATTGGCCCGGCCATGTGTCAGCCCTTTATAATAGGTCAGCTGATAACCCATGCCATGGATCAAGGTCGTGCCGGTCTGGGCAATGACGATACCTGCCAGCGTCGAGCCGTACATCAGGTCCTCCCGGGCATCATAGGTCAGCGGTCCGCCCAATGCCGGCAGCTGGGAACCCAGAAAACGCATTGCTTCTTCCGCCCATACATCACTGACCGGCGTCGCCGTGCGGGCCATATACCCTTCCACCGCATGCGATACGGCGTCGATAGCCGTATCCACGGTAACCGACTCCGAAACGCCCAGGGTAAACGCCGGATCTGCGAAGGACAGCGTCGGGAAAATAAGCGGATCTGCTACGGATTGTTTGGTCCCTGCGTGTGGATTCGTGAGTATCGCCGCTTTGGTCACTTCGCTTCCCGTTCCGGCGGTCGTCGGGACGGCAACAATAGGCAGCGCTTTGTTGTAGGGCCCGGTAAAAAGCTGTGTGTCGTCCAACTCGTTGGTACATAATAAAGCAATGACTTTCCCGGCATCCATCGGCGAGCCGCCGCCGATAGCCACCACAAACTCCACCTGTTCCGCTCTGCCTATGGCGGCAGCGCGGCGTACCGTTTCAATGGACGGATTGCTTTCCACTTCATCAAATACGACCCAGGAAATATGCAGTGCCTCCAGCACATCGACAACAGCCTGCTGTGACCCATTCACTTTGGCAGAATGACGGCCCGTCACCAAAAGTGCTTTTTTTCCGAGCCGTGCCAGTGCCGCTCCGGACTGGGCAATGCAATCTCTGCCAAAAAATAATTTTGTCGGCATTTCATACGTAAACATACGATCATCTCCATGCAGTAATAAGTATATAGAAAATTTCCAAAAAGAGATATCTACCTGCGCAGATACCTCTTTTTAGGATGCTTTGTGTATATTTCAAAAACTATCCGATTGCACTTACAAGGCGATCATCGCATCGACTTCACATAATACGTCGTCCATGATCGCCATGGCTTCCCGCAGCTGTTCCTCTGTAATAATAAGCGGCGGTGCCACCATAATAATATTTTCATGAGAATAAGTGAAAAAGCCTTTAGCAAGAAGTTTTTTAATGATGGCCGACATGACACCGTCAGGATCTTTTCCGTACGGCACCAATGCTTCCTTAGTCGCTTTATCTTTGACCAGTTCAATCGCCGACCACAAGCCGATATACCGGACATCGCCGACACAGGCATGCTTTTCCTTCAATCCTTCTTCTATCTCTCCCAGCACGGCCCCGACTTCGTTTACGTGTTCCAGAATATGCGCCGTATCATAATAATTCAAGCAGGCAATACCCGCAGCACAAGCCAGCGGATGGCCGCTGTACGTCAAGCCGCAGGATAACACATGATCATCAAAGAAGGCCGCAATCTTCTTTGATACCGCTACGCCGCCCAATTGCACATAGCCGCAGGTAATACCCTTGGCAAAGGACACAATATCCGGCTTGACATCGAAATTTTCGAAGGCAAACATTTTACCCGTCCGGCACCAGCCGCCCATTACTTCATCACAAATCATCATGATACCGTAATCATCACAAATCTTGCGTACGCCTGGCAGATACCCCTTCGGCGGGATAATGATGCCGTTAGAACCTGTTACCGTTTCCATCACGATAGCCGCAATGCTGTCCGGTCCTTCATACTGTACCTGTTCCCGTAATTTAGTGATATAAAAGCGTGTTGCTTCTTCTTCACTGGCAAACGAAACGGCTTCACGATACACATACGGATCAAAAAATTTCACAAATCCCGGAATGCCCGGTTCCAAGGCATACCGCCGCGGTTCACCCGTAATATTCCCGGCGCCGAAGGAGGACCCGTGATAACTGCGGTACCGGCTCATGATCTTATGCCGTCCCGTATACATTCTGGCAATTTTAATGGCGTTTTCGTTAGCATCGGCACCACCGTTCGTAAAAAACACCTTTCCCATCGTATCCGGCATGCGGTCAATGACCATCTTAGCCAGCTTGGCTCTCGGTTCCAGCGCGAAAGCCGGTGATAAAAAGCAAAAGAGGTCGGCTTGTTTCTTAATGGCTTCTATAATATCCCGATTGCCATGTCCCACATTAGAGTTGACCAATTCTGACGACATATCCATGTATCGTTTGCCGTCACTATCCCACAAATATATTCCTTCCGCTTTGGTAATAACCATTGGATTTAAAGAACCTTGCTTCGCCCACGAATGCAGATTATATTGCAAATCCATTTCTTTGATTTCCTGTCCGGTCATATCCCCGTCACCCCTTAAATATAATGAAATACATAAAATAAAAAAACAACGGAACCATCTAGCACGACAGCACCATTGCTTTTTTTCTGTATCTTCATTATAGCATTGTCCAGAGGCAATACAATTAGTCAATTCCTCGACTTTATTGTGCACGTGCACTATGCGGACATCACCGGATTTTACTTTTGAAATTCAATATCTCGGATTTTAAATGCCATGAGAATCGCTAATTTGTTTTCCTCCACTGCAATATCCATTCCAATAATACTGCCGATCTTATTGAGTTTATACATGATGGTGTTCCGGTGTACATATTCATGTGCCGCCGTTTCTTTTACATTACAATCGTGCATCAAATAGTAATATAACGTATCGGTTAAATTGGCATTGTGCATGGCATCGTGTGTCTCCAGCGCTCCCAATACTTCATTATAATAATCCTGCAGAAGGGCCGGGTTGTTCCCCTCGAGCAGGAGCTTGTAGATTCCCAGTTCTTCATAGAAAAAGATATGCTTTCCTTTTTTGCACGCCAGATGCACGATCGTATGTGCCTGCGCATAGCTGCAGGAAAGTTCCGTAATATGGGAAACCGCCGCGCCGATGCTGATGCAGACCTTTTTCACCCGGCTGGTCAGATAGGCATACAATTCCTCCGTAATCCGCCGTTCTGCTTCATAGGATGCCTCCGTCAATACGACGACCAGATCATCATGATAAGAAAACACGATAACATGATTATTCCACATTTTCAGCAGCGCCATAATGGCATCTTGATCATATTCCCGCGACTTTGACCAGATAATGGCTGCCCGAAATCGTCCCGCCGCGCTGAATCCTTGATTTTCCAAGGACAAGCAGATGGATTTTCCTTGTTCCGGCATGATCAGTATCTGCTGCAATAAGTTCAAAATACTCAGCCGCTGCTTTTCTTCGTTAATGATAAACCGGCATAAATACCGGGTAATATCAACAAGGTGCACACTCCAGGGCAGTACGAATAAGGGAAACGCATGTTCATCACAATAGCGCACCGCCTCCTGCGGCACCTTTTTGATATACGGTCCTATATTGAAAACGACACCGGCTCCGCCATGCAGATGCAGCTGCCGGACAAAATCAACCAGCCAGGCTTCGCCCTTGCTCATAACCCCTGTCGTAAATACCAGTTCGCCGCCGTGAAGAAAAAAAGCCGAATCGGGACTTTCCAGCATGTGTATCCATTCGACAGGATGATCCACCCCGCTTTTGCCGCCTATGAGCTCCATGCGATAAAGATGCGAGCTCTTTTCATATAAATACTCAATGGAAACTCCCATAATTACCTCCTATATACGGAAAGAGCCCTCGATAACTACAAACGGCATCGAAGGCTCTGGTTCCTGTCACTATTTATTCTGCTACCGGTTTTACGAGTCCATCCGACTTATAGACAATATCAAACGCGAGATTGTCATTTACTTTGCCGATATAACTGTTAAGCCAAGCATGATGATTGGTATCATCCATTTTTATCTTCCCTGCAGGCGTATCGATTTCCAGCCCTGCCGCTGCCTTGATGATATCAGCCGCACTCTTGGAATCAGCCTTGGCAATCGCCGCCGCCAGCATATATACACCATGGTACGCCCCTTCAGCCTGATTGGTTACGGTCGTATCGGTGCCGAATTTTTCCTGATACTTCTTGATAAAATCTGTATTAGCCGGCGTATCGATCGTATTGAAATAATCAAAGGACGAATAGGTCCCGATAGCCGCTGCACCGATTCCCTTCAAGGTCGCTTCGCTGGTAGAAATGGAGCAGATAGGCACCTTTTTAGGATCCATGCCGTACTGGCTGTATTGCTTGTAGAACGGAACTGCCGCATTGCCGGCTACCACCGAGAAGACAACATCCGGTTTTGCTTCCTTGATCTTGTTGATCATCGAAGAAAAGTCCGTCTGCGTCGTCGGTACATATTCTTCTCCTACAACAACACCGCCGTTATCTTGGACGAGCTTCTTGGCAATGGCGATGCTCTTCTTGGGAAATTCATAATCCGTACCCGCAAAGAATACCCGTTTCCCGAGATTCTTCATCATCCAAGGTACAAAGGCATCGATCTGCTGACTCGGCACGCTGTTGGTATACAGCACATTAGGCGACGGCTTTTCCCCTTCATAATACGTATTGTACACCAGCAGCGAGTCATTCTGTTCCACTGTCGGAATAACCGCCAGCCGCGTCGCCGACGAATTGGTCCCGACGATCGCACAAACTCCGTCTTTCAGGATGAGCTCCTGGGCCTTCTGTGCCGCCATCGTCGGATCCGAACCGTAATCCATGTAAATCGCATCTATCTTTTTGCCGTTTATGCCGCCTTTTGCGTTAATTTCGTCGATCGCCATTTTGGCAGCATTCTGCATCGGTGTTTCATTAATGGAAAAGGCCCCCGTCGTTGAGTACAGCACCCCGATTTTCACACTGTCACCCAATCCCTTTTCCGCGGTTTTCGTCTCTCCGCCGCAGCCGCTAAGCGCCGCACAGCATACCATTGCCGACACTCCCAATACCAATAGTTTTTTTAACTTTTTCATGTACTGTTCCCCCTATATATATAATTCCTATCTATCGTCAATCGGATACCCGATGTTATTTTCCAGCCAGTTCTGTATACATAGCAGCATAACAAGCCGGCCGGAAATCTGCTTCCTTTCTTCCCTCCTTCGGTACATACAAACTCCGTGATGCCAATGTCAAATCGATGACGGCGCTGTACATTTCTGATTCCGGAGCCGCCGGATCATCAAACGTCCGTCCGGCATAATAATGAACCTCGCCATACGTCCGTGACGGCCCCATGATACTGCTGCCGCCCAGAAAATCAGTAACCAGATCCACTCCGCCTAAATTGGCCGTAGCAATATATATATCTTCGCGCAATACAGACGCCTCCAGCGTAGTTCTGGCACGATTCGGATTACGCGATTTGGCAAAAGCCGTCGCATTGATATACAAGCGGCACCCCTTCGCCGCATAATATCGTATTAACTCCGGAAAACTGTACGCGTCATAGCAAATACTGCACCCAATAGGTCCCCAAGGCGTAGGCAGCAGCAGCGGTGTATCTCCATGTGCCGCCCAATTGGGTTCCTGCAGGGGCAGATGCATTTTTTTATACGAAACGATTGTCCCCTCCGGCGAACAAGCCGCCAGAGAATTATACACCCGGCCCTCATACATCTCGGGCATGCCGAACAAAACATAGATACCATGAGCTTTCGCCGCCTGTGCCACCGCCTCCGATGCCGGACCAGGAATCGTCTCGGCCAGCCGTGTCTGCATTTTCAAAGCGGCCGGTACCTGTCCTTCATCGTCATACCCGGTCAAGCTCATTTCAGGAAACACGATCAAATCGCTTCCCTGTCGTGCCGCATGCTCTATATATCCCAGCATGCGCTGCAGATTTTCTTCTTTCTTTCCCCATTGTGCCTGAAACGTCACAACGGATATGCCTATAATATCTAACATGAGTATCGTTCCTTTCCCTATATGTTTACGACGGTATCAGCCAGCCGCAAAAAAGCACGGATCGCCTGTTTTAAAACAGGCAGCGGTGTATCTTCTTCCTTGCAGTGGGACAAGCCGTTATGGGACATGGCAAACATCATAACAGAGGGTACGACCTTGGAAATTTCGACTGCATCGTGAAGAGGTCCGGAATACATCGTCGCAGCCTCGCCCGTTTCAGCTTCTACAGCCTGTTGACACAATGCCGTTAAGGACGCATCAAATACTGTCGGCGGCGTATACCATATTTCTTCAAAGGAAACAGTGACGCCATTGTCTGCAGCTGCTTGTTCAGCTGCCTGTTTCGCTTCTGCCACCATGATATCCAAGGTCGCACCCTCAATGGAACGCTGATCCAAAGAAATAATGCAGCGTCCCGGAAAAATAGTAACCACATCCGGTTCTACCGCCACCTTGCCGACGGTGCAGTACCCTTCGTGCCGTATTCCTATCTCGCGGAAGGCCAGCGATGCTTGAGCGGCCGCCAAAAACGCATCGTGCCGCATAGCAATCGGTGAACCGGAATGGGACTTCTGTCCGGTAAAGGTAAGGTACTGGCGGTAACACCCTGTCACCCCGTATACACAGGCCACAGACTTATGCGCCTGTTCCAGCACCGGTGCCTGTTCAATATGCAGTTCCAGATACGCCGCAATCGGCTTTTCCAAAAATTCCGCCCTTGCCTTGCTGAAATCTTCTGCCTGCAGTCCGTAACGCTGCAAGGCTTCCTGGAATCGTACTCCCTCATTATCCGTAAGATTCTTTGCCTTTTCGGCAGTAAACATGCCGCTGATCGCTGCCGATCCCATGCAGCTTTGACTGAACCGGGCACCTTCTTCATCTGCCCAGCAGACGATATAGATCGTCTTTTTAGGTTTTACCCCATGTATTCCATACCGCTTGCCGATCCCCATACCGGCAACAACGCCCAGCGCACCATCCAGCCAGCCGCCGTCAGGAACACTATCCAGATGGCTGCCGATGATGACCGCCTCCTCCGTCTCTCCGGCAAACTTCGCCCACACGTTATGCGCCGAATCCACGGTAACGGTTGCTCCTTCGGCTGTCATTTTTTCCTTGAACCATGTTTCCGCAGTATCCCACACCGGCGTCCAAGCTACACGCTGTGCGCCTTTTTCATCAGACGTCAGGGCTGCCAGTTCCTGCAGGTCGGCAATAACGCCTGCCGCCGTATATTCTATATCCATGCTATATTCCCCTCACTCTTACACACTTAAATAAGCAATACTGACTTCATCTGTCAATTTTTCTATCGGACCGGATTCGACAATAGTCCCTTTTTGAATAATCAGGAATTTGTTTCCCAGTTTTCGTGCAAACTTTAAATTCTGTTCGACCACGATGAGCGGAATATGCTTTTCCTCGTGATACCGCGTCAAAATATGAGAAATATGAGACACGATATTCGGCTGGATGCCTTCTGTCGGTTCGTCCAGCATCAATACGGCCGGTTCACTGATAAACGCTCTGGCAATCGCCAGCTGCTGCTGCTGTCCGCCGGACAGGACCCCGCCCTTGCGCTTCATGTGCTCTGTCAAAATGGGGAAATACTCGAGTACCTCCGCCAATTTATTTTTAAAATCGACCGGGTGCGACATGGCCCCGATCTGAAGATTTTCTTCTACTGTCAAATCGGGAAATATTTCCCGTCCCTGCGGCACATACGCTATGCCGCTGCGGGAGCGCTTCGATGCGGAATAGTTTGTAATATCCGTATCCTTGAATGTCAGCGTTCCTTTGATCGGCAAAATCCCCATAATGCCCTTGAGCAAGGTCGTTTTGCCTACGCCGTTGCGGCCCAAAATAATCAATTTATCGTCTGCGTTCACAGTGAAGGAAACATGCGATACGATAGGTCCCGCTCCATAACTGACAGATACATCTGCTGCCTGCATCATACGCTTTCTGCCTCCTCTTCCTCCGTATCATCCGTTTTTAAATATACGCGGATGACCTCTGCATTATGCGAAACTTCTTCATACGTGCCTTCCGCCAGTATTTCTCCCTGGTTCAGCACCGTTACGGTCTTGGCGATCTGCTTGATAAAATCCATATCATGCTCCACGACGATGACCGTCTTATCCTTCATGACCGACTTGATCATTTCCCCTGTTTTAAAGGTCTCATCATCCGTCATGCCCGCCGCCGGTTCGTCGAGCGTGATAATCGCCGGATTCTGTGCCAGAATCATGCCCATCTCCAGCCACTGCCGCTGTCCGTGAGATAAGAAACGCGGCAGCATATCCCGCTGTTCCGTCAAATTGATCTGGCTCAGTATTTCCTCCAGCCGGACATCTACTGCCCGCGTCCGGCGGTACGTAAACGCCTGCCATAAACTCGTATGTCCGGAAAGGGCTACCTCCAGATTTTCATACACGCTCATTTCATCAAACACATTCGGTCCCTGAAATTTACGTCCGATCCCATAGGTATTGGAAATATCATAGGACTCCTTGCCGGCGATATTGACACCGTTCAGCAGTATCTCTCCCTGCGTCGGCTTTGTCTTTCCCGTGATCATATCGATAATAGTCGTTTTACCGGCCCCGTTCGGCCCGATAATGACTCGTGTTTCCCCTTTTTCGATTCCCAAACTTACATCATGCACGGCCAAAAAGCCATTAAAATCAACGGTCAAATGCTTTAATTCCAAATACATCGCCTACACCTCTACTTTCCGCGCAGGAGGAACCGGATCTGACCCGGGATTTGCATGCTGCCTGCCGTGAATGCGCCGCATATACTGCCAATCGATCAAACTGCCTATCAGGCCTTTGGGCAGAACCATAACGATAAGGATCAAGCCGACACCCAGAACGACCTGCCACATGCCGCCGAAATATCCGGATAAAATGTTTTGCAGAAAACTGACCAATAAGGCTCCGGCCATCGCTCCCGTCAGGTTTCCCCTGCCGCCTACGGCCAGCCAGATGATGATCATCGTAGAAAAGGCGACTCCTGAATTTTCGATCGACACAAAGGAGGACATCGGTACGTACAAAAGTCCTGCAAAGCCTGCAATGGCCGCTGAAATAGTGAAGATAGCGATCTTAAAAACCGCCGGATTATACCCTAAAAACTGTACCCGCATTTCATTATCGCGGATAGAATGGATGATTTTGCCAAACCGGCTGTGATTGAGCCATACGCAGAACATATAAATAATCACCAGAGAGGCGAACGCAATATAATACCAATCAAAAATCGAAATTTTGCTGCCGAACAGCCGCAGCGTCATAAGGCCTGTCGGGATGCCGTTGACACCGCTGGCTCCGCCCGTATAAATCTGCTGATCTGTAATAAACAGTTCAAAAAGTGCTACAAAAGCCAAGGTAATAATACTGTAAAAAACGCCTTTTATTTTGCTCGTAAATACAAAATATCCGAGGATCAGCGCGACCAGTCCGGGAATCACGATGCAAAGGAGCGCGGCGACGGCCGGACTTTGAAGCGGTACATATAACCAAGGCAGTTCCGTAAGTCCGCCGAAGGACATAAACGCCGGCAACCCTTTTTGTATCGCCATGGAAATCCCGAAAATGTAACTGCCTAACCCGAAGAAAATGGCAAAGCCCAGATTCATAAGTCCCGTACTGCCCCAGAGAATATCCAGCCCCAGCGCCAGTATAGTATAGGTAATGTACTTACCGAATATCTGCACGCTGTACCGCGAGGAAAGCAGCGGCAATATCAACAGTCCGATAAAAATAAACAACGCGATATATTTATCAATCGTCATATTTTCCAATATCGATTTTATGTTTTTCATGTCGTCCTCTCCCTCCTAGCGCTTATCCTTGTTGAAGAACAAGCCCTGCGGCCTGAACCGGATAACTCCGATGATTACGATAAAAATCAAAAGCTTCGCCGTGATTTCACTCATGTATCCGGCCATGACCGTAGACGATTCACTGACTACAAAGGAGCCCATAAAACTGCCGAAAATAGAATTCAGGCCGCCCAGTACGACTACCATGAAGCTATCGACGACATAGGTAACTCCCATATCCGGCGTAACGCTCTTGACCGGTGCGATCAGCGCTCCGGCCAGACCCGCCAGTGCACAGCCGTAGCTGAAGGTCAGATTATCAATGCGGGCAGAATTAACACCCAGGCATTGCACCATCGTACGATTCTGGACATTGGCCCGGAGCTGCATCCCGAATTTTGTTTTGATCAACAGCAGCAGCGTTCCGGCCAAAACGATGACAGAAACAACGAGCAGCACCACATTATAAACCGGCACGACAATAGATCCGAAATGCAAGGTCGTATCAATGGGAAGCGCCATCAGCTGATCCTCCGGCCCGAAAATAGTGCGGACAAGCTGCTGGAAAATATAACTTAAGGCAAACGTCCCCAGCAGTGTTTCCGCCACCTTGCCGTACAGCCGCTGAATGATAAATCGTTCTACGACCGATCCGATAAGAGCCGTAAACAACGCCGCGATCAATACTGCCACGACAAACGGCAGATGCAGCGTATTGACACATACCACGGCACTATAGGCACCAAACATGATAAATTCCCCATGGGCCATATTGACGACATCCAGCAATCCAAAAATAACGACCAATCCGACGGCCACCAAAAACAGAATAGATGTATTCGTTAACCCGTTAATAACTTGCGATGCAAGCAATCCCATCTTGACTCCTCCTTATATACATGAATTCCTCCAGGACCTCCTGCCATGCAAAAAAAAGTGTTCATTCCGCCCCTTGCAAAGAGGCAGAAGAACACCATTGTCCTGTACAGATTAAATTAATAAAAAAAGCAAAGAAACTATTTCAAGCTTCTTTGCTTGAAAATAGTATACCAAATAAAATTATTACGTGCAACATCAATTATTTTTAATTTTATTAGTATAAATAGCCAATAAATCAAAAAAACACAAAGGCAGCCTATATGAAAACACGCCCTTGTGTTTATGCCTATGGTTTAATGTACATGGTATAGTATATCCACTTCATCGTATAAATTCCATCAGTAAATCATACAATATTTTCGCTATATTTTGTATAGTTGCACAACTCACGGCTCCTGCGCCGGCCCCCAGCCGGCAGATGGCACCGCATTCGAGCTTCAGCATATGCACAAAATGCAGTAAAAAACCAGACGGCCTCTAAAAAATCACTCGCCATATTGCAATGACATGATCGTCAACAATACTAAACTGAAATAAATGAATACGATGTAGTATATTTCAAATTTATATTCTTCCAGTATGCCTTTCATCATATCCTATCTCCCCCTCAATACCGTTTCCCTTCCACCTGTACCCAAGACACATTTCCCCACAATGACACAGGGTGCTCCTTTCCCTGCAATAAAAAAAAACGACGGCATCCATGTAAAGATAACGCCGTCGTTATGTGCTATTTTTTATTTTTATTAAGTATAACATCATCATGCGCACGAAACAATTGTGTAACAGCAATAAAATTGCCCTTCCGTTTTGTGCATATGCCCAATTGCGGACACCGCAATTCTCCGTGCCCCGTTTTTGTCTGACAGCGCCATTAATACAGCCATTTCACACTGGCCATGGCAAAGGTATCATGATCGGTGCTGCTCGTATAGTTAGCATGTTCTACCCGTGCCGCTCCGATCGTGCCGTTCAGATAGACATTGGCACGCAGTTTCCGCTGTCCCGTAATGCCGATTTCATCGACCGTGGGATGCTGGGCCGTTCCCCGATCCATATCCGTCCGCATGACATAGACGCCGATAGTCCCTTCCCGGCGAAAATGCCGCGTAAGACCCACATAATATTTGCGGGCATTGGTTCCCATGGCATCGCCTATGATATCGCCGCGGTACGTCCAGCCGTTCTGGAACTTACTGTGGATATACCAGCTATTATTTGTATTTACGATTTCAGCCGTCATATCCCAGCTGCCATCCTTGGTAAGCTGCGGCAGGTAGACGCCTGCCCGATATGCAATATCCGAAGGCAGATATCCGGCCTGATCCTCTCCGTACAACTCTCCGTACAACTGCACGCCGGGAAAGCGCAGCCGGAAATCCACCCCGGCAATATCATCCCACCGGTCCTTCCGATTATCATCGTTGCGTCCGTATATCCAGTGTCCCCAGTCGGAGGCATTCAAGCCGTTGCCGTCGCCGCCGAGCATGGATATCCGTTCCAACCCCACGGTAACATACGATGTCGGCGTAATATCGACACGCATACCGAGCAGTCCGGCATCATCATAATCAGTCCTGCCGTACGCTGCCGCCCGGTCCGACCGGTCGCTCTCCAGCTTTCCGTAAAACAGATGGACGTCGGCCTGTCCGAGGAAGCGGAAAAATCCGCCGACCTTCTGCGGTTCCATGAAATGGGCCTGCAAGGTCGTCAAGGGACTCATCGTATTGCTGAGAGTCAGCGTGCCCGTTGCTCCCTGTCCCCATCGCATAGCCTGACGGCCGGCTTCAAACGCCCAGATGCCGCTGCGCGTTTTAATATATCCTTCCTCCAAACTCATGCTGAGATGATTATCCTTGTCGTAGCTCACCCGTGGCCGGATATAGACTGCCGTTTCATGCCCGATCATGCCGGAGGCTTCAAAGGAAGCAATCGCATTGCCATCCGCCCCGTACTGGTATCCGTTGCGATTTGCCCCAAACGGCTGCCAGCTGCCGTGGACTCCGGAATTATAGCGGTACGAAGACGCATCGCCGCCTTGATAAGCCAGCGCCGCCGTTGCGGAATGCAGCCGCACCCCGTCATAAGTACGATGTCCCTGCAGCGTCGCCAGTTCGGGAGCAAACTCCGTCTCCATAGCTTGCAGCACATCCTGCAAATAGCCGGGCATCGGCTTTCTCTTCGCCGTTTTTTCCGCCTCCTGCACCCACTTGGCCATTTCCATGCGGCTGTACGGTCTGGCACCATTCGGCAGGGAGGTAATATACCCCATGCCGCTTAACTTGTCTACATACGAATAATACACACTGTCCACCGAAACATTTGCCGTCACAGCCGGAGCCGCCGCCATTCCCACTGCCGGCAGCGCCGCCAAACACACACCCATACCAAAACGCAATACCCTATTCATCATAACTGGTCTCTCCTATGCCTTTCAAATACATGCCCCTATAATAAAAATCTATTTGTGTTTCTATGTACTGCCCATGCGTATGTTAATGAAAAATCGACTAAGACACCTTTTCCGGAAACCCACGGCGTCTCCTTTCGGAACGCCGCACTTCGGACTGCGGTATCGCACAGATTACAGGCTTGGAATATCCGAGGGCGATACATTTCTCATTTTATTCGCATCGATGCTCGTACCGGATACTTGTTCGATGGTCGTATTGCTTCCGCCGCTTTCTACTAACTTATAATACTTGCCGTTCGTATCTTCAAAATACGAAGTCCCGCCCAAGTATGCCTGCAAGCTGTTGCCGCCGCCCCGTGCGCTCATCCCCACCTTATATTCTTTATTTCCCTTGCCGCCGTCGTTGATGAACCAGTATACCCGATAGTCCTTGGTCGGATCATTGATCCCGTTCCTCGTCTGATAGGTCAGCGTGGTCTGATGCCATACGTTTCCCTGTGAATCCGTAACGGTGATTCCCGTATCGTAATCCGTTTTCTGTCCGTTCACAATAGAATGTAAATGGGTAGAGGCCGCACTGTACAGTGAGCTGATGTTTTGGCCTATATTTCCCGAATAATATTCACTGACTCCCAAGAGTGCGACAAATAGCAGAATTATGCCATATTCAGTTATACCTTGCCCTTTTTTATTGAGTATTGGGTGTAAAAACATGTAAATAGGTTCCTTATCTGCACGTAACGTATCATTGTAACTAAGCGATTCGTTTCCCCTTGTCGATCAGCTGCGGTCATATGCCGTAACATTCCGGTAATATGGCTGCCGCTGAATCGTACTTGTATTGCCGGTGAATACGGTCAGCTGTGTATCCGCATTGCCGTAATCTGTAATTTGATAATAGTACTCCCCCGATTTAAAAACCGTTGTCCTGCCGCCATCCTCTTCGATACGGACATGCGCATCATTGCCGCCTTGTATCGGACTGCCGTAATAGGTGTAACGCTGTCCCTCATGATATAAGGTATAGACCTTCTGCCCATACCGGCTCTCATACCAATATACGGTATAGGCAGTATCCTTGCCCACGGTCAAATTGGTCTTATGCCCCGTCACCGGCTTGATTCCCAATGGATCACTCTCCATGATAGTAAAGGTTTCGCCTGTATCAAATACATCTCCGACTCCCAAAATGGACTGCAGTTTTTCCGTAATAGCCGAATATATTCTGTGTTCGGAACCTTTCAGCTGGTACACCGTATATATCCCGGTCCCGATAGACAAGACAATCAGCAAAATAAGGCCGTACTCTACCAATCCCTGTCCCTTGCGATTTATAAAAATGACGATGGGCACCCCCCTTTATGCAGCACCCACAGGGTACTGTCTCCTCCCGGATACGATCCCGCCATCCCCCCGACCGCAGGGACAGCAACGATTGCTTATTTAAAATATTCGGCATCCTGTACCAGACTCCTGCTGCTGTTGCATTGCAAAATGAATATTGGAAAAATAAAAGTGCAAATCTTAACAAGTTCTTGACAAGTTCTTCATATCCTCTGTATATGCCCTTTGTATACTAAAGGCATATCAAAGAAAAGGAGTGCATATCCTATGATAATGACACATTATATGGAACTATTAGCAATGAATCAGCCATGGAACTTAATCCTGTTCATGGTCATCCCCGTCGGAATGGCGGAGGCCCTCGTAGCAACAGAATTTTTTACACTGTATTGGGGAGAAAGCAAAAACAAGTACTGGCGTCTGTGGAATAAATATATCGGAATGATATTAGGAGTATACTTCCTTATCGTATTCCTTTATTTAGCGCGTATCGTCGTGCCCTCTCTGACTTGGCGCGGATGGATCGATCAGGTCGCGGTATATGCCTACATGCTGGGTGTAGTCCCCTTATTTTCCATCACCCTTATGGAATGGGGTCTCCTCGGCTCCGGCCGCAGCGAACATAAGCGCCTCAAAATACATGCGGTACTGTTGATCGCATTTCTCGTCGTCAGCCATATTGCCATGATTTTCGGCATGGTAAATCCCACCTTGGGCGGCTGGCAGGAACCCCTGCCTGCCGGATACAGGCAGATGGACCATTCCCAAATGAACCATGACAGGAACCGCCCCTAGCAGCCTATCCGCCGGGAACAGCCTTTTCACGCTGTCCCCGGCACTGTTGTACCGGAAAATAAATACGCCGCAGCGCTTGAAGTATCTATCCCGGACAGTGTATAGTAAAGAAAAGAGACAGGAGGGATCGCGATGCTGCAACATTCTATTTTGATCGTAGATGATGATGTCAAACTGATTCAGGTACTGCGTACCTATTTCGAACGGGAACAATTCGTCGTATATACAGCCTTTGACGGCCGGAGCGCGTTAGCTCTGCTGCGGCGCTATGAACCGCAGATCATGATTCTGGATCTGATGATGCCCGATATGGACGGCTTTGAGGTTTGCCGCCGTGTCCGGCAGAACAACGATCTTCCTATTTTGTTTTTGACCGCCAAAGATGATGAAACCGATCGGCTCGTAGGCTTGAATATCGGCGCTGATGACTACCTGACGAAACCGTTCAATATCAAAGAACTCGTGGCCCTGGTATATGCACGGCTGCGCCGCGTCCGCGGCGAAATCGTGCAGGCGTCGACGCATTACGTCATCGGTGATCTGCACATTGACAAGGAAAAATATACCGTATACCGCGGTACGGAGCCCATCCTGCTGACCCCGACGGAATTCAATATGCTGGAAGTGCTCTCGTCTTCCCCGGACCGGGTGTACAGCCGCCTGCAGCTCATGGAAAAAGCCCAAGGCGGTTACAGTTTCGAAGGCTATGAGCGAACCATCGACACCCATATCCGCAATCTGCGGAAAAAACTGGAACGGGATCCCGCCCACCCTGAATATATTCTAACGGTATACGGTATCGGATACAAATTTTCCGGAGGCAGCCATGCGTAAATATAACAGCATTGTCTATCGCTTGACAGGAATGTCGTTTATTCTTCTCATCTCGACGATCGGGATCCTGCTGTTCCTTGTCAATCTGCAAATGGACCAGCATTTTTCCGAATACCTGCAGTATAACGGTGCGGCACTGACGCTGCCCTACTCGGCACACGGAACGCCGGAACAGCACTTTATGGCCTCCGTCCATCACTCTCTTATCTGGGTAGGCGCTGCCATCTTGACGATCAGCCTGTTCATCAGCTATTTGACAGCCCGCAGCATTACAAAACCGTTATGCACGCTCAATGAAGCTGCCCAAACGCTGAAAGAAGGAACCTACGGAAAAACCGTGGCGATTACGAGGCAGGATGAAGTCGGCATGCTGGCCGACACGATCAACGCCATGTCCCTGCAGCTGCACCAAAACGACCAGATGCGGCATCACCTTTTTACCAATATTGCTCACGAGCTCCGGACGCCGCTGGCTATTATACAAGGAAATCTGGAGGGCATGATCGATGATGTGATTCCGGTCAACAAAACCATGCTCCTGTCAATGGAGGAGGAAGTACTGCGGGTCAATCGTCTGGTACAAGATCTGCGTGATTTATCCTTGGCGGAAATCAACGAATTGGAACTGCACAAAGAGGATACGGACATCAATGCCATGCTATCCCGTGCCGTCAATATGCTGCAGCCCCTGATCGATGAAAAAAATCTATCCGTGCAGCTGGATTTGCTGAAAAACGGCTGTACCGCCTATATCGACAAAGACCGGATCAATCAGGTACTATATAATATCATCAGCAACGCGATCCGCTATATTCCGGAAAAAAGCAGTATTTGTATTGTCACGGACCGGGTCGAAAAGGAAAAAGTTCCCTATATCAGCATACGGATCACCGATACGGGCCCCGGCATCGCCCCGGAGGATATCCCCTATATCTTTCAATATTTTTACCGCGGCGAAAAATCGCGGAACCGCAAAAGCGGCGGCTCCGGCATCGGATTGGCACTAGCCCGGCAATTTGTCCTCAGTCACGGCGGCACCATTGCGGCAACAAGTCACCCCGGGAAAGGCACTTCCTTTTCCATACTCCTGCCGGCAGGGCCTGCCTGATCCCATTTTTTACCGACAACATAACACACCGCCTCCTTCCGCAGTGCAGTCGCAGATGGAAGCGGTGTGTTTTTTGCGGAATTCGGCGTTTATCGGTGTATGTGCGCCAGTTTCCGATACAAGACAGATCGTGAAATATGCAGCAGCTGTGCCGCTTTCGTTTTATTTCCCTCCGCCTGTTCCAAAGCCTGTAAAATCAATTCTCGTTCATTCTCCTTAAGAGATAAGGGCGCCTGCTGCGCCGTCTCCCCTGCTGCATAGGTACACTCCCAGGGCCGGAAAGGTATCTTATTGACATCGATCACGGGTTCATCATTCCAGCAAATAGCCTGTTCCAAAATATTTTCCAACTCCCGTACATTTCCCGGCCAGGAATAACTCTTCAGCAAGTCCAGTGAAGTTCGCGTCACGCCCTGGGCATTAGAACCGATCCGCACATTGATCCGATGGATCAGCCCCGGCACCAGCATATCCAGATCCTCCAGCCGCTGCCGCAGCGGCGGCATGTTGATCTCCAGGACATTGATGCGATAAAACAAATCCCGGCGGAATTTTTTCTCCTCCACCAATTGCCGCAGATCCGTATTCGTAGACGCCATCACCCGGACATCCAACGGAATCGGCATCGTCGCTCCGATACGCCATACGTTCCGTTCCTGCAGGACACGCAGTAATTTGACCTGCATATCCATCGGCATATCTCCGATTTCATCCAGCAAAATAGAACCGCCGTTGGCAAGTTCAAATTTCCCCGGATTGCCGCCTTTTTTAGCCCCCGTAAAGGACCCGTCAACATAGCCGAACAACTCTGATTCCAGCAGATTTTCCGGGATAGCCCCGCAGTTCACGCTGATAAACGGCGATTCCCGGCGCACCGAACGCGTGTGGATCGCCTGCGCAATAATTTCCTTGCCCGTCCCGCTTTCCCCGGTGATCAGCAAGGTGGAATTGGTCCGTGATGCTTTTCTTGCCAATTTCTTGACATACAACATCTGCGGCGTCTCCCCGATAATATCCATGCACGTATATAATTTTGTGCAGGCTCCGGCCATGACGTTGACGTTTTGGTGGGACAGTTTACTGACAATTTCCTTGGCAACCATTTGATCCGGAAAAATCGTCTTGACCACTGCGCCGACTACTTGATGCTTATTGCGAAGGGGAAAGCGGGCAACCAAAAAACTCTTATCTTTGATTTTCAGCGTTTCACCCCAAATCGAGTAGCCCTGTTCGATGGTTTCATTCAACCGGCAATGGGGAATCACATCGACGACTTTTTTCCCGATAATATCTTGGCGTTTGCAGTCCAGCGCTTTCAGAAAAAAATCATTGACAAACGAAATGCACCCATCCAGGTCGATTGCTAAAATGCCCTCGAACGGCGTGTCGGCAATCGCATTCAAATATACGTTATTGAAAAACGTCTCCGGCATTTTTACAGGCAGTGTCATGGGGCTCCCTCCTTTTCTATCGTTGCATATATGGTATATATACTATTATATCATGTAATGCCGTTTATGTAATGATATGACACTGCGAAATATTTGATTATATCCTGTATATTTCGTATGCACAGCTACTTAAAAAAGGCTGTAACAAAAGGAAGAAAAAACTTCATTCTGTTACAGCCCCGTTACTATTCATTATACTATAGAGGAGTATGTTAGTGTGCTCCCCCTTTTAAGTTTAGTATTACTATGCCTACTATGATTAGTGCAATCCCTACTACGGCATATACATTCAGATGTTCTTTCCAAATCAGTACAGCCACTAACGCCGTTAATGCGGTTCCCACTCCAGCCCAACTTGCATAGGCAATACTTAGCGGGATAGTTGTAAGCGCACGTGATAACCCATAAAATGAAGCCCCCATGCCTAGTATGAAAATAACACTCGGAATAAGTTTTGTAAATCCTACGGATGCTTTCATCATAGATGTAGAGAGAATTTCAAATAGAATTGCCAACCCTAAAAATATGTAACCGTTCATTTTACATCCTCCGTAGTTAAGGAATTCAAATAATGTATCGGTGTCTGTCTGTTTATCAGTTCATTCCATACCGTTGAAATGATTGGATTACTAGTATACTCTCTTCTTTATATCGTCTACAATGATAGTTTTCAACTCTACAGTTTCATTTTTCTGAAAGACCATCTGCTTATCCAATAATTTCCTAATTATATTTTACCCATTCCAATCATTCTTGTCAACAATTAGCTAACAGGGGGTATGTGTCAAGAATTTCTCGGTAAATGCATTGACCTAGATAATAGCTTCTCTCATCGCCTTTATTTTTTACAAAAACGCAGGCGTTAAGAAACGTTTAGCTAGTTTCCCGGTCGCACTACTGGATAGCCCGGTTACCAATACTTCTAATGCTCATTTAACGTCAGTTGAGGCGTCTATTTAGTCTTCAATATAATCTTTTAATTTGCTACTACAATTAGGTTTGCTCATCTTACTAAATGCTTTTGTTTCACTCTGACGAAAAACTAAATAAGGATATCCTGTTCTGTCTCAATAAATTAGCAAAAGCGGAACATCCCTAGATGCCTGTATTAGGCGGTTTTCAGATTTACCTGATACAATATTCCTGCATTATGGCAACTCAGGCAAACCTAGCTCTTTCAAAAATTGGTTGTGCTTAGCCTTAGCCTTGTTAATAGTATCTTCTATTTCATCCAAATTCTTTTTTACATCTGCAAGGTCAACAATTTCTTCTTCCGCAGCCGTACTAACATATCTTGAAATATTCAAGTTGAAATCATTTTTTTCAATTTCTTTCATGGATACACGTCGAGAGTATTTTTTGTCCTCTTCTTTGCGATATTGATACGTATCAACTATTTTTTCAATATGCTCTGGCAATAAAACATTTTGCCGTTTATCTCTTTCGTAATACTCACTTGCGTTAATGAACAGCACATCATCAAATTTTTTACACTTTTTAAGAACAAGAATACAAACAGGAATACCTGTTGAAAAAAACAGATTAGCCGGTAGTCCAATAATCGTGTCAATATTTCCATCTTTGAGTAATTTTGTTCTGATTTTCTGCTCCGCACCTCCACGGAAAAGAACTCCATGAGGCAAAATGATTGCCATAGTTCCTTCATCACTCAAAAAGTGAAAACCATGAAGTAAAAACGCAAAATCGGCCGCTGATTTTGGTGCAAGCCCATATCCCTTAAACCGAAAATCTTCTGCCAACGTATCGTTAGGTTCCCATCGATAGCTAAAAGGTGGATTAGCCACTACTGCATCACATTCCAATTTTTTAGCTGGATTCACTTCATTAAGAATATCCCAATCATTTAACAATGAATCTCCGTGAAATATTTGAAACTCAGAATCTTTAAGTCCATGCAAAAGCATATTCATACGAGCAAGATTGTAAGTTGTGATATTCTTTTCTTGCCCATATATCTGATCGATACTATTAGCACCAAGCTGTTTTCTAACATTAATTAGAAGTGAGCCGGACCCACATGCAAAGTCAAGCACGTTTTTAAGGTGCTTCTTTTTTCCTGTACTGGGGTCCTGGCTATCAAGAGTAACTATGCGAGAAAGAATAGTTGAAATCTGCTGTGGCGTATAAAATTCTCCGGCTTTTTTGCCTGAACCCGCCGCAAATTGCCCTATTAAATACTCATAGGCATCACCTAAAATATCATTTTCATTAGGAAATTCGGAAAGTCCTTCAGCAATTTCAGTTATAATTGAACACAACATTGTATTGCGGGCTTCATAATTTTTCCCAAGTTTGTCAGAGTCAAGATTAACCTCTGAGAACAACCCATGAAATGTACTATCAAAGGATTCGTTTTCTATAAACTTAAAACCGTCTTGCAAGGTCTCCAAAAGGTATTTACTTTGTGTACGGGCCAATTCGTATATATTACTCCAGAGATATTGCGGCTTAATTACAAAATGAACTTTACGGCGCATTTGCTTTTCAAACATAGCTACTTGATCTAAATTAGTATTATACCAAATGATAAGCGGAGTTAATTTTTTACTTTCCAATGCTGACAACTGATCATGAATCATCAGTTGTCTTTTATCTTCTTCTAGTGGCTGTTTATTGAAATAATTTGATACCTTTCCTTTCAACAAACTAATAACCTCATCTTGTTTTCCAGCACTATAGATGCTATCAATTTTCTTTTCACATTCTAAATAATCGCTTCCAAGTTCTTTTTTTGCTGCCGCTTCATAATTATCTGAAAGATAGCGCAAGAAAAGAAAAGATAGCATATAATCGCGGAAATCATCGGCATTCATAGCTCCGCGTAATTTATCAGCAATCCCCCATAGAGTTGCACCTAATTGTTTTTGTTGTGTCTCAGTCATTTATGCTCCTCCTGAATTTGATTGTCTCCAAGTAGTCTTTTATTAAAATGATAATCTTCTAAAAAGTTATTTAGGATAGTTCTAAAATATTCCTTATTTTCTGGAACCATTTCAATCGGGTCAAATAAAGAATAATTTCCATGGCTCATAAGATCTAATATTCTTTTATGTACAACTTCATCCTCATCTTCTCCCATTCTTATACAAGAAGAAAAGTGCGCATAACCATGAAAAGATGCTGTCTTTTCTAATATATTTCTAAGGATATTAAAGTGATAGGTATATAATTCCCCTGAATTGGATACCTTTGTTAACTCTTTTAATAATGCAACATGATGAAAGAAAGGTGTTTTTGTAGTATCCTTAAGTATATAAGTACCAATGTTAGTATTCTTTTGTAAAAATAATTGTTCTGCATTACCAATTTGATTACACAAAACATTAAAGAACAATGCATGATGTGATGAAACAATGACTTTAATATCATTACCACTCATTAATTGTGCCAAATGACTTGCAACCGCAATAGCATTATTGTCATCCAAAGAAGAAATAGGGTCATCGACATAGATATACTTTACCCAATTATACGATTCCACTTTATCCACTACCAACTGCACAACAGCAAGAAAGAAGCACCAAACAAAGATGTTTTCTTCACCACGAGATATTTTTATATTATCAATCCGCTGAATAGTACCCGAAGTTAGTACCTCTCTGGAAAAGCTAATTGCCGAGCTCTCATAATTTATAGTGAAATCAAAATCGACATATCTATGAAGCAATGGACGAATTCGGCTTTCCATTTCTAATTCTTTAAGTCCTGAAAAAAACCTAGAGTTACTATTTAACTTTAATAGACGTTCAGTATCATTATCTAAATCATTATCCCAATAAAATAGATCTTCCGTAAATGCATTATAGTATAATGTATCAGCTGTTTTTTCTCCAGTATCACCAAGTACTTGTTGTCCTAATGATTTAAACTCTACGGAAAGTCTTGTTTTACCTGTACCGTTATATGCAAAAAGTACAATGTACTTCTTTTCATCTAACAGCATCCTAAAATATTTGGCAATATCTTGAATTGTATCAAATTGATTATATCCGATTCTTTTAAGTACAAAGTCCAATTTTGTAAGTAAGTCATCGGATAAATGTTCTTTTAAATCATATTCGCCAATACCTTTTAGGGATTTATAATTGCTGGTAAATAATCTTTGATATTGTCGGAAAGTGTTGCTGTTAAGCTTCTTATTAATAAGTTTATTGAATTCCTCTTTAGTAAATTTAGATGGAACTTTTATACTCATTCGCAAACCTCCTTAACAGAAGGAAATATTTCTTGCATCAAACCTTTTTTATGGCGTTTCAAATATACAACTTTTTCTGCTTGCGCAGTTATAAGTGTATCTAAAGTAGAAAGACAATCAACAATTTTTTGTTGTTCTTTTTCATTAACTGGAAAACAAATTTCAAAATCTGATATCTGTTTCACACTAATATGTGGTATACCACTACTTGTATTAATTTTGTCAACATAAGAATAAAACTTACTTGAATTTATGTGATGAAATATAAACAATATAGTGGATTTTGAATTTGCTCGTAAACGGGCAACCCGCTGAATTAATAGTGCCCCCTCATCATTTGTCGTAATTAACGCAGAATTTTTTCCAACTTTAGAACCATCCATGCCAATAACCAAATCATATTTTTTTAATTGATATTTTTCAAATCCGATGATTTTACCACTCCAAAATCTATCTATATCTCGATTATGACGTATGATCCCTTCTGTTATATTCATTCCTCTCATTAAAGGTATGCCAGTTGTATCCTGTAAAATTTCCTTGCCTTTAAAAGGATATCCTGATAGCAAATCAACTTTTTTACAAATTTGGTTTAACTCCCACTCACCACCCCACCTAAACTCTGGAAATCTCCATTCGGGAACAGTTTTGCCTTCGGCAGGAAACAGTTTCTGCATTAAACCTTTTTTATGAACTTTAAGACTCTCAAGTTTTTTATCTTCGGCAGCGATGAGATCGTCTAGTGAAGACAGGCAATCGGCAATTTTTTGTTGTTCAGTTTTTTGCGGGAATTGAAAAAGTATCTTTGAAAAATTTTCATAGAATAGATAATTTCTAATTCCACCTTCGGTATGGTTTTCTACTTGGCGACGAAAAGTTGAAGTTGCCAAAAAATATTGAAGAAAATTATCTTCTATTTCTTCTTTTGTTTTAAAGCAAACATACAACGAACTAATAATAATATCAAATAATTCTCCACTGTAAGCGATTGAACCAACATTAATTCTAGCTGGATTGTATGCAAAAGTATTTCTACCCACTATTTTATATAGAGTAGTATCATATCCTCTTGAATTACTGTCTATTCCTTTAAACTGATCGGATTGAGGTAAAAATCCTTCTTTATTATTTATTGAATATATAGGGTATTTTTTCCCTTCGGAATTTCTTTGAGATACAGGGCAGGTAATATCCCCCAACGACTTCTCTGCCCATTCTTTTGCGCTCTTAAATTCTGGAAACCTTAACCTTGGCACCAAGGCCACTTTCTCTTTCTTATTCATACGCATTCAGCCCCACAATCGTACGCCCGTCTGCAAGCTTTTTAAGCAGCGGTACTAAATCATCCATTAATTCCAGTTCTTTCTTTGTCCGGTCTCTCCAGCCAAGCCCTAGCGGCGCTAATAAATCACTCAGCTTTTCACCATCAAAAATCATACGTTCCATAATCGCATCTATAAAATTTTGCAACGATGCCGGTTCAATACCGTGTTTGTTTGCAATGGATTTCATTTCTTTTTCTGTTTTTTCTTCCTTGAATTTTTGGTATCCGGTTTTTATTTCCTTCTCATCTAATCCTTTTCCAGTTTCCAGTGTGTTGATATAAGCAATAATATCCTCACGTTCCTCCAACATATTTGAATTTGAGCAAAGCAAACTAATAAGCTGCTCACGACTCATTTTTTCTTTTTTAGGCACATCCGGTTGGGTGTACTTAGAAATTAGTGACATGATGTAGTCATAATCAATAATGGCAGAGGAAAATAACACAAACTCAAAATCGAGCTGTTCGACAATTGGATCTTTATCCTTAATATTCTTACCTTGCTGTGCTTTTAACTTTTGGGCGGTTTCAATATAAACACCACGAAACGCACGTAGCGTATCTTCTGGCAATAATTCTTCAATTTTTACCACTTGCTCTTCTTTGATATCTGTATATTGGTCAAGCTGTGTTTTAAGGCGCTGTATTTCTTTAAATTTATTGATAAATTCACCTCGTGCAGTGTCGCCCTTAAGGTTGCTTACTTGCTCTGGCTTACATTCTAACCCTTGTGATTCCATAAATTTCTCAAGCTCGGTAACGGCCTTATCCAGCCTTTCGACCACAACAGGAGCGGAGTCAACAAGCCAAATTTCTTTTGCCCTACTGCTGTTTTCTTTTCCTGAAAATAGTGCAATTGCTTCATCTACATCTTTTTCTTGTCCTCTAAAGTCAAGAATATTTCCGTAAGGTTTTGTATCGTTCAAAACACGATTTGTTCTCGAAAATGCTTGAATTAAGCCGTGTTGTTTTAAATTTTTATCAACATATAAAGTGTTTAGATACTTAGAATCAAATCCGGTTAAAAGCATATCCACTACAATTGTTATATCAATTTTATTTGCATGTGGATAGTCGGTATTAGAATACTTTTGGTCCTTGATGCGTTTTTGCACATCTTGATAGTATAAATCAAATTCGTTTATACTGTGATTTGTACCATACTGTTTATTATAATCATCAATAATGTTGTTAAGCGCAGCCTTTTTCTTGTCAGGTTCTTGTTCATTGTCAACTTTTTCCTGCTGCAAATCTTCTTGAAGCTGCTTAACATCTTTATTTCCTTCAGCCGGAGGAGAAAAAACACAGATAACATTCAATGACCTAAAGTTTTCACCATCATTTTTTCTGCGTTCATCTTGTAATGCCTTAAAGAGTTCAAAATATTCTATTGCGTCATTAATGGACGCTGTAGCAAAAATCGCATTGTAGCGTCTACCATTAGTAGCTGTATCGTGTTTTGATAGTATTGTTTCCACAATTGCTTTTTTACTTACCGTATCAGGAATCTGTACTGTTTTTTGATCATTTTCCGGCTTAAAATAATCGATGTGAAAACGAAGCACATTACGATCATCAATAGCATTTGTTATGGTATAAGCATGCAGTTCTTTTTCGAAAACATCTTTTGTTGTAGTATAAGAACCAACCGTACCATCTATTTTCTTATAAGTTGCATTTTCTTCAAATATTGGCGTCCCGGTAAATCCAAAAAGTTGAGCTTTTGGGAAAAAATCTTTAATTGCCTTATGATTATCGCCAAACTGAGAGCGATGGCATTCGTCAAAAATGATAGCAATCCGTTTATCACTGAGCTTGGCTAAGCGATCTTTATAGGTTGGTTCGCCCTTTTGTTTTTTTTCTTTGTTACGCTTGCTGTCCTCATCAAGAGCAAGCCCAAGTTTTTGAATTGTGGTAACAATAACTTTATCACGATAATCATCTGAAGTAAGTCGTTGAACTAAACTTTCCGTGTTGGTGTTTTCCTCAACACAGCCATCTTGAAATTTATTGAACTCCAATCTGGTTTGTCTATCAAGGTCTTTTCTATCAACGACAAATAAACACTTCTCAATCTCAGGATTGTCCTTCAATAGTGTTGCGGTTTTAAACGATGTAAGTGTTTTTCCGCTCCCGGTAGTATGCCAGATATATCCGTTACCACGATTCTGATCAATACAATCCATTATTGCTTTAACCGCGTAAATCTGATAAGGGCGCATAATCATCAATTTCTGCTCACTGACCACAAGTACCATATAACGGCTTATTAATTGCCCCAGAGTACATTTCGGTAAAAACTTATCAGAAAAATCAAGAAGATGGGTAATTTTATTATTTTTTTCATCTGCCATCTGATAAACTGGCAAAAAACGTTCGTCCGCATTGAAACAAAAGTGTTCCTTGCGATTGTTGGCAAAATAATATGTGTTACTCTCATTGCTCACAATAAAAAGTTGCATAAAACAAAGCAATGAGTTCATATAACCATTGCCCGGATCGTTTTTATATTCTACTATTTGCTCCATTGCTTTTTTAGGTGTAATTTGCAGTGACTTCAGTTCTACCTGAACAACAGGAACACCATTAATGAGGATGATAACATCATAACGTTGGTTGCTATTATCTGTGTTTATGCGTAATTGGTTTATCACTTCAAATTCATTTTTACACCAGTCTTTAATATTGACCAGAGTGTATTGCAGTGGTGTATCATCATCACGCTTGAATGTATTGATTTCTCGCAAAGTTTTGGCAGCAGTAAATACATCCGCAGTGATAATATTACTTCGAAGGCGTGTAAATTCAGAATCACTCAACTTTACACGATTCAGCCTTTCAAAATGCGTTTTGAAATTAGCTTCAAGTGTCGCCTTGTCTCGAATATCTTTCCGATATGTATATTTTAAATCTTGAAGCTTTCCGATAAACTCTACCTCTATTTGATGTTCAGATTTCATACCTAAATCTCCTCATACTATAAAATAGTAATAGCCAATACCCTCTTTCAAAACTATGCAACACCTACTTTATTTTTAGAAGCAACTCGATCAGTCCCGAATTAATATTTCTATTCTTACAAAGCTCTATTAAAGCATGACGGGCTATTGGCTTCGGCTTTGCATGATTGTTTTCCCATCGGTTCACAGATGTAAATCCAACATGAAGCTCACGGGCAAGGCCTTCTTGGGACAAACATAGCTCCAAGCGCACTTTTTTAATCGCTTCGCTTAACTCCATTTATTTTCACCTCGTCATTGTATAACTATTGTATAACTAATTATAATATATTATATCATAAGCTATAGTGTTCTACAAAAAAATACACCAAAACGTATGTGTCAAGAATTTCTCGGTAAATGCATTGACCTAGATAATAGCTTCTCTCATCGCCTTTATTTTTTTACAAAAACGCAGGCGTTGAGAAACGTTTAGCTAGTTTCCCGGTCGCACTACCAGATGGACTATTATTGTAAATACGTCCGCGATGAATGCTTACATGAGATTGAAAATGGATTGTCTGCATGATCGCCTATCTCATGGTTCCGCGAAATCTGCAACTGACGGGAACGGTAACCAATCTTGTCAATAATTTAGTTAAAATCTTTGAGAAATAGGCACTGGATGGATAAAAAAAGCGGTTTCACCTGTTTGAAACTCGCGACAAGATTTCTTGTATATTTCGTATGCGCGGCTGTCCAAAAAATATGCCACTATGCAGTATAGTGGCATATTTCCGGAAACAAGCAGCGTTATGTTGTCATGCGTATATCCTTGGCGATCGTCATGCCGACCACCATTTTCAAAACCTCGGAGGCTCCGACTCCGATATCCAGAAGCCGGGCATCTCGGGCATACCGCTCTACATCATTGTATTTCATATATCCATGGCCGCCGTATATTTGCAGCGCCTGATGGCAGATATCCGTGATGACACGGCTTACAAATAATTTCGCTGTCGACGCCTCCAGCGAGTATTCCGCCTGTGTATCGCGCTTCTCCGCGGCAGCACGTACCATGTGTTCCGCGGCTTGGATCTGTACATACATATCGGCTATTTTTTCCTGAATCGCAAACAACGATACTAAGGGCTTGCCGAAAACCACGCGTGTATTGGCATACGATACAGCATCCTGCAAGGCGGCCTCGGCAATTCCCAATCCCATGGCCGCCATCCCCAGCCGACCGCTTACCAATCCGTACATCGCAATTTTAAACCCGCCGTTGACCGGACCGATCCGCTGGTCGTCCCGTATCAGGCAATGGTCAAAGTGCAATGCCGTCGTACGCGAACTACGGCAGCCAAGCTTTTCCTCCGAGGGACCGACCGTAAACCCCGGTGTCCCTTTTTCCACCAAAAACAGGCTGATTCCTTTGGCCCCCAATTCCGGCGCCGTTTTAGCCGCTATGATATATACCTCCGCCAACCCGCCGTTGGTGGCAAAGAACTTCGCTCCGTCAAGCTGCCAGCCGCCGTCCCGGGCTGTCGCCGTCGTCGTAATGGCAGCGGCATCCGAACCGGCCTGTACTTCACTGATCGTATAAGTCGCGATTTTTTCACCGCGTATCAGCCCCGGCAGATAGGTTTGTTTTTGTTGCTCCGTCCCAAACTGCCGCAGCACATCGACTGCCATCCACTGCACGATCAAGGTAAGTGCCACACCGGCACTGGCTTTGGCCAATAAGGTCAGCACCGCATAGGCCGTCAAAAAGGAATACCCCCTGCCGCCGTACTGCGGATCATAGGAACTGCCGAATAGGCCGCAGGTTCTCATTTCCGGAAGAAGTTCTTTCGGAAATCGGCTGTCCCGGTCCAATTCTCTGGCTTTAGGCTGCAGCTGATGCCGGCAGAATGCACGGACTTGCTGTAAAAACTCTTCTTCATGGGCCGCTATAGCAATCATCATAGGCTCCTTTCCTTATACCTTCATTTCACAGAAATCATCGGCAACGACAAAATCAGCAGCTGTAGAAGCGCGTATTTCCTCCAGCGTGATTCCCGGTGCATGTTCACGAAGGATCAAACAATGATTGCCGACAGAAAATACAGCTTTATCCGTAACGATCGTTTTCACGCAATGCTTGCCCGTCAGCGGCAAGGTACATTTTTTCAGTACTTTCGATTCGCCGCTTTTATCGGTATGCATCAAGCAGGCAACCACGTCTTTGGTCCCATAGCAAAGTTCCATGGCACCGCCCGGTCCGGGCCACCATTTACCGTTCCGTTTCACGGCCCAATTGGCAATATTTCCCTCCTGATCGACCTCCAGCGCACCTAACACGGTAATATCCAAAACACCGGCACGCATAGCCCCCAAAGAGGTCGGCAGATCCATAACCGCCGCTCCGGGCATCAAGGTTACCGGTTCGGAACCGGCATTGGTAATATCTGCTTTAGCCTCCTTTGCTGACGGACGCGGACCTACGCCGAACAAACCGTTTTCGGCATGAAACATGACCGTAACGCCCTCCGGCAAGTAATTTGATGCTTGTGTCGGCATACCAAACCCTAAATTGACTAATTGGCCGTTCTTAAATTCCTGGGCCACGCGTTTTGCAATCAAAACTCTCGGATTCATTGAAATTCCCTCCTCTTATTCTTCTACCAATTTGCCCGTACGCAGCCAATGCTGACGATAGATTTCATCATGTTCTGCCAGACTCAGCCCCTTGACGACAGCTTGAACAAAGGGTGCCGCCGTTCCGACCCGGTCCGGTGAAATCGTCCCGACAGGAACAATTTCTTCTACTTCCGCTACGGTATAATCACAAGCCATGGCGACAATAGGATTGCAGTTGACTCCCGTATACCGATACTCTAAATTACCGGCTTCATCGGCACGCCATGCTTTAATCAATCCGAACGGTGCCCGCAATGCGGCTTCTACAAAGCAGGGAATTCCATTGATCTCTATCACTTCCTTGGGTTCCTCCAAATCAGCAAACAATCCCGGTTCATCCAAAATCCCTACGCCGACAGGAACCAATACGCCGCCTAATCCGACAGCTCCGGCACGTACTTTTTCCGCCCAAGTGCCCATGGGGTAAAACTGTTCTACCTTAATATTTCCTTTTAGATATTCTTCCGTTGATTCCTGCGTCGTACCGACATGAGAAGAAATCAATTCCTTGACCCGTCCGTTTTTATACAACATGGCACGGCCAAAACCATCCAGTCCCGGTTCATTCGTAAGCAATGTAATATCCGTGATCCCATGTTCGATCAGCCAGTCGATGCAGCACGTAGGCTCCCCGGCGCCCACAAATCCCCCCATCATGATTCTCGCATCTGTTTTAGGGATACATCCTAATGCTTCATCCATAGACCGTACCTTATTACCGAACTTTGACATGATATCTACCTCCTTTTATTTGTATACCGTTCTTGCCCGAGCATACATTTATATGCAATATACATGCCAAATAAAAGTCTCCGCAAAAAAGCCTATATTCTGCGGTCTCCCCATTATTTTTAATCATGCAGGCAAAAAAAAACGTCCCCCAACAAGACAACTCGTCCCAAATAGGGACAGTCATCCGGGAGACGTTCCGTCAACACGATCACATAGCGGCAGCGGGCATAGACGCTCCGTTCCGAACACGGACATCACAATATACATGTTTTGCTGCCATTCCGGCAGGTTCCCAAGGACGCCGCAAAGAAAACACCACCGTTTCCTTCCCGCGCACTCCTTCTTTAGCCTGTAAAATAAATACGGTCCGCACCGGTCCTCCTGTAAGTCCGTTCGCATGCATCACCGGTGCCTCCGTGTGGTATTTCACCTCCAGCAGCTGCAATGCCGTATTATCGATAACCCAGTCATACCCCGTTCCTCCGGCAGCCAACAGTTCTACCCGCAGACACTCTCCCGGCGTTATTTCGACTCCGACCGTCGTCGTATCCCTCTCATCGATGCGGACAGTCACTCCCACGGGAAGCTCCCGATACGCCATCCCCTCGGCAGCCGCCGTTGTGGGTGCCGCCACCCACATCACGACTCCGCAAATACCAATCATCAATCCCCATTGGATCCGTTTCCATATACGCATACCCAATTGCCTCCTTCGCTACCACGCCGCTTCCGCAAGCGGGCTAGACAGCGTGCCGCTGTATCCGGTCGATCCGATTCCTGTTCCGGCAAAGAACGGGCACGCTCCTTACTACTGAAAGTAATTCGGCATCGCCTGCGGATTTCCTGCCACCCAAACTAAGCAATCCTATGATCGGAAACGAACCAGCCTGCAAAAGCCCGGAACATAGGCACTGTATCCCACCTTCTGGCAAAAGATAAAGGATATGCCTTATTTAGTAATAGAAAGATAACAGATTATAGCATAATCTTGTAACGCAAGTAGATAAAAATGTGTTATAAAATAACCTATTTTATGACAAAACGCAACAAAGACAATAATCATCGTCCTTGTTGCGTTTTTTAAAATTCATTACAATAAATACATAGAAGCTATTACCATCACTCATAGCACTTAGAAAGGAGTTTACCCCACATGGAGTTTACTACAACGTCAGATATCATGCAAAAAGCCGCCCGCATCATCATGGAAAGTGTCCCGGGAAAACAAATCACGCTGGCACACGTCATCGCCAGTCCCGATCCTATATTGTACCGCAAGCTGGGATTAGATCCGAATATCGATTACCATAATGCAGCGATTGGTATCTTATGCCAGACCCCGTATGAAACCGCTATCATCACCGCCGATATCGCATTGAAATCCGCCTCCATTACGCTTGGATTTGTGGATCGTTTCAGCGGAACGCTGGTTGTGACCGGCTCTATTTCCGATGTTACCATTGCCTGGGAAAAAGTACTGGAGTATGCGTCCCAAGTTCTCTGCTTCGAAGTGTGTCCCATCACCAAGGCATAAAAAATCTTCCCGTCATAAGAAAGGAGGTCCCGAATGAAGAAGATCATGCTGGTAGGACGTACCGGATCCGGCAAGACTACATTAACGCAGGCACTAAAAGGTTCCCGAATTACCTATCATAAAACCCAATACATACTACACGGAGATGTAGTCATTGACACCCCCGGCGAATACTGTGAAAATACAGCGCTGGGCCGGGCTCTTATCGTCTATTCCCATGAAGCGGATATCGTCGGTCTATTGGTAAATGCGGCAGAAGCGTATACCCTCTATAGTCCGAATATCGTCTCTCTTGCCACACGCGAAGTAATCGGCATCGTTACCCATATCCACGACGCCTATGCCAATCTGCCGCAGGTTTCCCTCTGGCTTGAACTCACGGGATGCAAAAAGATTTTTTATGTTGATTCCATCACCGGGGAAGGGATTCCGGAACTGCTCACATACCTGAAAGAGGAGAACGACAAGCTTCCCTGGGATGAAAAATACGCAAAAGAAGTAGCAGAAGCAAAACAGGCAGTACCATATAAATAATAGGCATCTAATTTAAAGGAGGTATTCAAATGTTTCCGTACATATGTGAATTTGTAGGTATGTTTATGTTAATTCTTCTCGGCAACGGCGTTGTCGCCAACGTCACGCTGAACAAATCAAACTTTAAAGGCGGCGGTCTTTGCATGATAACCTGTGCCTGGGGCCTTGCCGTTATGATCCCTGTATATATTTTCGGGCCCTTTTCCGGCGGTCATTTTAACCCTGCCGTAACCATCGGCCTCGCCGTCGGCGGTCTATTCCCTTGGAGTATGGTTCCCGGATATCTGATCGCTCAATTCTCCGGCGCATTTGTCGGTGCCGCACTCGTTTCTATTCTCTTCCGTGATCAATTCAATGCAACCGAAGGCGATCCCAACGCCAAATTAGGCATCTTCTGCACCCAGCCGGCGGTCCGCAATATTCCGCTGAACTCGCTGAGCGAATTTGTCGGTACTTTTGTCCTTTTATTCTCGATCATGGGTATCTCCAACGCCGCCGGACTGCACCCGGCTCAAGGCATGGGACTTGCCGTCGGCATGGGGAATCTGTACATCTTCGGCATCATCGTTGCCGTCGGTCAATCACTCGGTGGTCTTACGGGATATGCCATCAACCCCGCTCGTGACTGGGGCCCTCGCCTGGCATACACCGTAATGCCGATCCACGGCAAAGGCTGTGCCCACTGGGCAGACTACGCCTTAGTTCCTATGATAGCTCCTATCTTGGGCGGCTCCTTCGGCGTATTGCTCTATGAACTTATTTTCAGCATGGCCAGATAAAATATACTATCCGATAATCGAGTAGGAGATCACCCATTAGTTGAGTGACCAACCTCTCACACCACCGTACGTACCGTTCGGTATACGGCGATTCAATTGTTTGCGTGCTGTTTTCGTAATCGCTCGTATTGGCTTGGAAAATCATAATATCCGGCCAATGCGAGCTTTTCGTTTGTAATAGAACATGTTACTATAGGGCTTCCGGCTATAGCTTGTTGCGCACTCCGGTTCGGACGGTACCCATAGCTGCCGTCAGCGAATAGTGGTTCGTATATCAGTTGCAACGTTCACCAAAAAACGACCACGTTGAAGCCCTTCTGCTTCTGCGTGGTCGTCTTTTGGTGCGTCCTCCTATTCCTTGAAAAAGGTGCGCTGTTTTCTCCCGTCAAGAGAGCCCGGGCAGCACCTATAAGTCGGATGTATCCCAACAGTCACCTCCCTGACAGGGGTTATTGCAGGCTGCTGTAAATTTCATCCAAGTTTTCTTTCATCCGGTCGAGATAGGAGGCACCGCCTTCACTGGCTTCCATCGTGTGTATCTGCTTGACCGAGGCACCTACTTCGTCAGCCAGGGTTTGTGAGGTTTTCGGGCTGACCATGTCTTCGACAAAAATAGTTTTTACATGGTGCTGGCGGCAATATTCCGTCAGACGGACCAACTGCTGCGTACTCGGTTCTCCATCGGCAAATACGGATTCAATGCTGTTTTGCTGCAGTCCCATATCACGGCACAGGTAGGCAAACGCGGCATGTCCCGTGACAAATTGCTTGTTTGGCAGGGCTTGGAATTTACGGGCATATTCCTCCTCCACCTGTTGCAGCTGTGCCGTATATTCCGTTGCATTCGCTTGGTAGAAGTCCGCATTGTCAGGATCCGCTTTTGCCAGTGCCTCGGCAATATTTTTCACTTCGATCTGCGCATTTTCGAGGCTCAGCCAGGAATGAGGATCATATTGGCCGTGTTCCTGTATTTCCTCTGTATCGGTCAACGGAATCGGCTTAATTCCCTTAGATGCTTCCACCACGATCAAGTTTTTATTTCCGGCGGTTTGCACCGCTTTTTCTACCCAAGGTTCCATCCCCAGGCCGTTGTATACAAACAAGCGGGCCGTCCCCAATTGTTTTAATGTTTTTATCGTAGGTTCAAATCCATGCGGTTCGGTTCCATCCGGAATCATATTGACGATTTCGACTTTGTCTTTGCCTACAGCATGCACAAATTCCCGCATCGCATCAAACGTGACCGCTACCTTCACTTTGGAAGAAGAAGTTTCTTCTGCCGTTTTATCCGGACTGCAGGCAGTCAGCAGTCCGACGGCCAGCAGTGCACTGATAGCCAGTACTATCCATTTTCTCATTACCAGGTACCTCCCTTGCATTAGTTGCAAATAATTTGCATTCGCAATATAGAAGATATCATAGCATGAAATTACGTAGCCGTCAACCCGCTTTCCCCCCTTTATGTGTGGGATGACTCCCCCTCGGAACGCAGCTGCACCTTGCCATCCATCGAAAACTATTTTTTGAAGGTACGGAGTATACCTCTTCGACGGGAAATGGAAAATATAGTTCTTACGTATGCGTCTTTACCGACAGGAGTACGGCCAATACCGTAAGTCCTAAAAACAATCCGGCCAATAGCTGAAATGTATCGACAAAGGCAAGAATACCGGCTTGCAGCTGCAGCGCCTGATAGATTTGCAGAAGTACACCGTGTGTCAGTGCTCCGGCAGAGAGCAATGACGGCACATGCGCCTGCTGCATAACACCGGTATATTGGTTCAGTCCCAGTACATACCCTACATGGTCGGGTGTCAGCTGCGATACTAAATAGGCTTGTTCTATCTGCTGATGATGCGTCAAATAACTGGTCATCAGGGAAATCCCAAAACTGCCGCCCAAATTTTTCATGAGCGAAATAAGAGCCGAGGCATGATTGCTTTCTGCCACAGGAATACGGGAAAAGGCTACAGCCAAGAGGGAGACAAACAGGAAGGGCGTCCCTAAAATTTGCAGTATCCGCATGCCGGCAAAATAAAAGGAATCACTATACAGTGTAATCCCCCGGGATACCCACATGCCCACCGCACTGATGAACATACCGAACACGATCAGATACCCGGGCTTCACCTTCTTTAATAGTTTGCCGGTTAGCGGAAGAAGCACCAGCATGACCAATCCGCCGGGAACCAAAATCATCCCTGCCGTAGTCGCATCGTATCCGTAATACTTCTGAACCAGCTGAGGCAGCAGCATCACGCTGACATTGACCAGCATTCCCGTGAAAAACATCATCACACACGCAATCGTAAACCGGGGAATCGCAAACAGCCGCAGATTGACAATGGGGTGTTCCTGCCGCAGCAGCCACAAGATGGTCAGGGTCATACTGATAAAGGAAATACTGAAAAGTGCCGTGATCCTGGCATCGGCAAACCAGTCATGTTGTTCCGCCGTATCCAGCGCGACTTGCAGTGCGCCTATGCCGACGGCCAAAAAAGAAAAGCCCATATAATCAAGGGACAGCTTGACCGGCATGCTGCCCTCCGACGGGACCAGTTTTTTTACTAATACCGCCGCCAAAATGCCTACGGGGACATTGATAAAGAAAATCCACCGCCAGCTCAGCACATCCGTAATGCAGCCGCCTAAAGCCGGACCGATCACGGGCGCACACACATTGACGAGACCGACAACAGCAAAGGCGCTGCCAAGTTTTTCCACGGGAAAACTATCCTTGATAATCGCCTGCTGACTCGGCTGCAAGCCGCCGCCGGCGATTCCCTGCAGGGACCGGAAAAACAATAATGCCGGGAGCGAAGTCGCTATGCCGCATAAAAAAGAAGCTATCGTAAACCCGACAATGCATCCGATAAAATATCGCTTGCGTCCAAACCGTTCGGAACACCACCCGGAGACCGGCAAAATAATGGCATTCGTCACCAAATACGACGTCAGTATCCACGTGCTTTCCTCCATACTGGCACTCAGATCGCCGGCAATATGTGTCAGCGCCACATTGGTAATCGTCGTATCGAGGATTTCCATGAATGCCGCTAGGCTGACGGCAAAAGAAACAGCAAAGGGCTTCGCAGTCATAGGAAACCATCCTTTATATAAACCGTAGGAACCACGGACATGCCCGGTCCCAATAACAGGGCAGCCGACGGGGGAAGCGAATCCAATTTAATTTTGACGGGAATACGCTGTGTGATTTTGACAAAATTACCTGTCGCGTTTTCGGCGGGAAACAGGGAAAAATAAGATCCCGTTCCTGCTTGAAAACTATCGACCACGCCTGTCAGCTTCCATGCCGGGTAGGCATCCACGATTATCTGCACCCGGCAGCCGGGATGTATATGTTTGATCTGGTTTTCCTTAAAATTCGCCGTCACCCACAGGTCTTGGCTGACCAGTGTACATAGCGGTGTGCCGGCCTCTACATAGGACCCCGCTTCTACACTGCGTTTGGTGATCCTGCCATCTGCCGGCGCCACTATTTTGGTATGCTGTAAATCACGCTGTGCCTGGGTAACGGCCGCCTGGGCTTGTGCTACGTTTGCCTGCAGCTGTTCCACCGTACTTTGCGACGCCGCAATCGCCTCCGGGGCCGCTTGGGCAGCCGCCAGTTCCGCCTCATATTGGGCTGCGGCAGCCCGGGTCTGGCTCTCGGCGGCAACAGCTTGATCCAATTCCTTCTGCGCACAAGCACCGCTTTGAGCTAATACGGTCATTCGCTGCTTATCCAAAAGTGCTTTTTTCCAAGCGGCCTGGGCTCCCTTCAGCTGTTCCTCCGCTGCCGTCACTTTGGCCGGAGCCGTGACCGCTGTTTCCTGATGTTGATGCTTAGCCGCATCAAATGCCGCCTGAGCAGCCGCCAGTGCGGTCTGAGCGGTCGTCAATTTTGTCTCGTAATCTGCCGGATCTACCTCCATCACGATCTCACCGGCATGGACCTGCTGATTATCCTGCACATAAATATGCTTGATATACCCTTGTACCTTAGGGCTTAATACGACGGTATTTCCATCTATAGCCGCATCATCCGTAGAAACCGTTTGCCCGCTATAATATGCGTATCCCCCTAATACTCCTGCGATCAACAGAACCGCGGCAATAATACAGCGCATAGTTTTCTTGTTGATCTGTATGTTGTTCATCGGTATCCAAACTCCTCTCGTATGCATTTTAATAATCATGAACACTTGTTCAATATTGATTCAAAAAAAACGAACTACCCCAAAACTCGATACGAATCCTTGAGCAGGGAATCGACACCTGAAAAATATTGCTGCGTAAAAAGCCGCATCATATCCTCGGCCCATTGTTCATTCTTATAATGTCTGGCGATTTCCAACAGACTTTCTACAAAATTGTTCGCCAGCATATGATAAAATAAACTATCTATTTCCAATTCATCCTTCAGCTTGTATTTCAATTGTGCCTGTATGTGTTCTGCCGTCAGCCGGATAAACTCCTCCTTTGTATTTTCATACACCGTCCCCTGGCTCTTATCGCTCAAAATAATAATTTCCCGGCGGTTATTCTTGAGCATATGCAAAAGAAATGGCAGTTCCACCTGCACATGGAAATTTTGCTTGTGCTCATACGGCATATTCGGCGATTCGGCTGCCGTCAACATATGCTTGATCGCCGCATACACGGGCCGGACGATCGCATCAAACAAATCGGCTTTATTCTTATAATAACTATAAATAAGGCCGACCGGGATTCCGGCATTGCCGGCAATATTCCGCAAGGTCGCCGTCTGATAATCATGATGATAAAATTCTTCGATGGTCATCTGATATATTTTATTTTTGATTTCTTCCTTCAACACCTGCGCCATCTGTTTGCTTCCTTTCCCTGTAAAAAATTAATACTGAACTCGAGTTCAATTATAATACAAAAAAATAGATATGGCAAGTCTCCTGAAAAAAACAGAGTCCCCTTCCAACGGGAAAACTATGGTACAATACAGGATAGGAACTTGCGCAGAGAGCGCCGGAAACAGGAGGGAGAATTACCATGAATTTTCAGTTGCTGCCTGTATGTGCAGAGGATATGCCCGTTTATAAAAAAGATATGCAGGAGGCCTTTCAGCAAGGCGTCGCCAACGAGTTTGCCCATATATCCGTTGAAATACTGCCGGAGGACGATATAAATAACTCCCTTGCTGCAAACGGAGCTGTCGCTTACAAAGCCGTCGCAGACGGAATAATGGCAGGCGGTGCTATCGTCGTGATCGACGAAGAAACGCAGCATAATCATCTTGATTTTTTGTATGTCAAATACGGGATCCAGAGTACCGGTATAGGCAGTGCGATCTGGAAGGAACTGGAAAAACGCTATCCCCATACGATCGTATGGGAAACCTGTACCCCGTATTTTGAAAAAAGGAACTTGCATTTTTATATCAATCATTGCGGGTTTCATGCCGTAGAATTTTTTAACCCCTATCACAAGGACCCCACGATACCCGACACGATGATCGGCGGCGATTATTTCTTTCGCTTTGAAAAAGTAATGAAATAGGCAGGTCCACTGCAACCAGCATAAGAACAAAAACACGCCGAAACACGGCAGCCGATGAAGGCCGCCGTGTTTCGGCGTGTTTGGCAGGCGCAGTAGAAAGGGCAGCTGTGCCGCAACCCTTTACTATCCTATCGCCTTTCGTACTGCGGATAAACGACTAACGCACTCAAGGTGCAATTTTAGTTACAAATGCTTGCTGTCCGCCTTTAAAGGTCAGGATGACCGCTGATTTAACGGGATCATGGAATTCGTTAAAGGTGATTTTACCGCTTACTACATCAAAATCTTTTATCTTGCCTAAGGCTTCTCTTACTTTATCTTTATCAATGCTGTTGGCATCTTTGATTGCTTTCGCAACGATCATGACGCTGTCATAGGCCAGCGCTGCCGGTGCATCGGCTTTTTGATTGTACGCTTTTTGGTAATTAGCAACAAAGGTTTTTACCTTTTCCGACGTGTCATCGGCTGAATAATGATTGGCAAAGTAGCAGTTTTCCAAATTAGCCGCACCTGCTATTTCCGCTAATTTAGAGCTGTCCCAGCCATCCCCGCCGACGATCGGCTGTGTAATCCCCATTTCACGAGCCTGTTTGATGATCATCCCGACTTCCTGATAATAGCCCGGTACGAAGATGACATCCGGATTAGACGCTTTGATTTTCGTCAAAGCCGCTTTGAAATCCGTATCCTTTTGCAAATAGGCTTCTGACGCTACCACGTTGCCGCCCGATTTCTGGAATTCTTCTACGAAGAACTTCTGCAGCCCCTTCGAATAGTCGCTGGAATTGTCTACATATACAGCGGCGGTTTTAGCATGCAGCTGGTTGGTGACAAAGGTCGCCATGACTTTCCCCTGGAAGGTATCGATAAAGGCAGCGCGGAAGACATACGGACGAACCTGTTTCGTAGCCGGATCCACCGTGATATCCGGGTTCGTGCCGAACGGCGTCAGCAGTGGTATTTTTTCCTTATCTGCCGTACTGACACACGCCAGAACTCCGCTGGAAGTATCCGGTCCGATGATCAGATCGACCTTGTCATCCAGCAATTTCTGCATGGCGTTGGCCGCTTCCGTTGCTTCACTGCGGTTATCCGCAAAATCGACTTCTACCTTCTTGCCCAAAAGACCGCCGTTGTCATTGATTTCCTTGACAGCCATTTCAATGCCGTTTTTGGCAGATGCCCCGTACGATGCGCTGTTGCCGGTAAGTTCAAGATTCGCTCCCAGCTTGATCGTATCTGCTTTTTTCCCTTCTGAACCGCCGCATCCGGTCAGTATGGCCGCCATGGATAGTATGGTTATTGCGGTCAATACACACTTGCTCAATTTAAATTTTTTCATGCTCGTTCCTCCCCCGTATAGGTCCTCTGCATATGCCTTTGAAGGCTCATCCCAGAGAAAAAATATAATAATGTAGTATTACATGAATACCCTTGCCATGAAAAAACATAAAAATCACCAATCACACCCGCAATCCCTTGGAAAACGCAAGGAACAGGCTGCTATCATCCGCCTAGATAGGCTTTTTTTACATCTTCGCTTTCCGATAAGGCCCGCGCTTCTCCCTGCAGCGATATCTTTCCGGTTTCCAGCACATAGGCATAGTCGGAAATAGATAATGCCATGCGGGCATTTTGTTCCACCAGCAGGACTGTAGTGCCGATTTCATGGATCTCNTTGATAATCGTAAAGATTTCCTTTACCAGCAGAGGTGCCAGCCCCATGGAGGGTTCATCGAGCAGAAGAAGCTTAGGTTTGCTCATCAGCGCCCNGCCCATCGCCAGCATCTGCTGTTCCCCGCCTGACAGCGTCCCGGCCATTTGAAACATGCGTTCCTTCAAGCGGGGAAAATGTTCATATACCGTTTTGAGCGTTGCCGCCACTTCTTTTTTATCTTTGCGGGTAAACGCTCCCATTTCCAAATTTTCGCTGACTGTCATATTCGCAAAGATCCGCCGTCCTTCGGGACAATGGGAAATCCCGCTGCAGACAATATATTCTGCACTTTTTTTTTGGAGCGGTTTGTCAAAAAATGTAATTCCTCCCGTTTTAGACCGAAGGAGTCCGGAAATCGTGCGCAGCGTCGTCGTTTTGCCGGCACCGTTTGCCCCGATAAGGCTGACGATTTGTCCCTCTTCCACAGACAGCGTAATTCCTTTAAGCGCATGAATAGCGCCATAGTATACATTAATATCCTCCAACTGCAACATCGGCATGCGACTACACCTCCTCTCCCAAATACGCTTTAATGACCTCTGTATTGGACTTGATTTCATCCGGAGTCCCATGGGCCAGCATTTTGCCGAATTCCAGCACATAAATGCGTTCACAAATACCCATGACCAGAGACATATCATGCTCGATCAAAAGGATCGTCAAANCAAACGTTTTTCGGATCCAGCNGATCATATCCATCAATTCCTTGGTTTCCTGCGGATTCATCCCGGCCGCCGGTTCATCCAGCAGCAGCAATTTAGGCTGCACCGCCAGTGCCCGGGCGATTTCCAGGCGCCGCTGCTGGCCATACGGTAGGTTGGAGGCCAATTCCTCCTTTTTATCGGTCAAATTGAAAATAGAAAGCAGTTCTATAGCCTTTTTTTCTACCAATTCTTCCTCTGATCCATACCGGCCGATGCGCAGAATCGCTTCGGGCAGCGTGTACTTAATATGGTAATGATAAGCAATTTTTACATTGTCGAGTACCGTCAACTTATCAAATAACCGGATATTCTGAAATGTCCGGGCGATTCCCAGCTTGGTAATTTTATACGGTTTCAAGCCGACAAGACTTTTGCCGTCAAACTCAATGGTCCCCGTCGTGGGAGTATACACGCCGGTCAGCAGATTGAACGCCGTCGTTTTTCCGGCTCCGTTCGGTCCGATCAAGCCGACCAGCTCTCCCGAATTTAAATAGATATTAAAATCCTGAACAGCCTTTATGCCGCCGAACGATTTCGACAAATTACTTGTTTTCAGCAACGGTTCCATCATTCTTACCCCCCTTTTTAAACCTGCCCAGAATAACGCTGACCAACTCTTTATCCCCGCATATGCCATTCGGGCGATACAGCATGAGTATAATCAGGAGCAGGGCATAGACGATCATGCGATATTCCGGATAGCTCTGCATGNCCGCTGCAATAAACGTCAAAATAACAGCCCCGATGATAGAACCGGACAAACTCCCCAAGCCTCCCAGCACGACCATGGTCATGATATCGAAAGACCGCATAAAGGTAAAGCTGGACGGATGAGCGATGCCGAAATAATGAGAAAATAAACCGCCGGCCAAACCGGCAAAGATAGAGGCAACGGTAAAAGCAAATACCTTGAACTCCGTCGTATTGATTCCCATAGCCGAAGCAGCAATATCATTTTCTCGGACCGATAAACAGGCCCGCCCCTGATTGGAGTTAATGATATTCTTCAGCACGAAAAGCGTCACGATCATGCAGAAAAACAACCAGGTAAAGGTCGTTTCCGTCGGGATCCCCGACATCCCCGACGCACCGCCGATCTGCGGAATGTTGAGAATCGTGATTCGGATGATTTCCCCCATCCCCAGCGTGGCAATCGCCAGATAATCCCCCTGCAAATGGAGTGTCGGCACGCCGATGCAAAATCCCAGCACGCCGGCCGCCGCCGCTCCGGCAAGGATACTGCAGATAAAAGGCAAATGAAAAAACATCGTGCACACAGCGGACACATAAGCACCGACCGCCATAAATCCGGCATGCCCCAGAGAAAACTGGCCCGTTATGCCGTTGATCAGATTGAGGCTGGAGGCCAGAATAATATTCAGGCAGATAACGGCAATATTCAGCCGCCAAAACGAACTCAATATCCGTTCAGAAATCAAGAATTGGAATACGGCAAAAACAACAAAAGAAATAAGGAGAAATATCGCATCTTGCTTACGTAGTCTTTTTATCATCATCATCGCCTACACTTTCTCATGTTCATTTTTGCCCAAGAGGCCTGTCGGCTTAATAAGTAAAATGATAATTAAAATAGCAAATGCCGCAGCATCGCGGAAGGTAGAAGAAATAAAGCCGCTGATCAGCGCCTCGACGATGCCCAGAATCAGACCGCCGGCCATCGCTCCGGGAATAATGCCGATCCCGCCGAGCACCGCCGCGATGAAGGCCTTCATGCCCGGCATGATACCCATGAGCGGTTCGATGGAATTATAATAAATACCGACCAGCACACCGGCGGCACCGGCTAAACTGGAACCCACAAAAAACGTAAAGGAAATCGTCTTATCTACATTGATGCCCATCAGCTGTGCCGCATCGGGATCATAGGAAACCGCCCGCATCGCTTTTCCCATTTTTGTGTGATTGACAACATACGTTAACAAGATCATCAAAATAATGGATACTACTAAAATAACCATCTGCTGAAAAGATACGATCAATCCACCGACCGTGTAAATCGTCTCCGGCAAAAGCGGCGGAAACGTCCGCGGCTGCGGAGTCAGCACCAGCATGGTCGTATATTCCAAAAATAAACTGACCCCGATGGCAGTCGTTAAAATGGCTATCTTCGGACTGTGCCGCAGCGGCTTATACGCCAATCGCTCTACGGCCATCCCCAAAACACCTGTAACCACCATCGCCAGCAATATGGAGGGGAAAAACGGCAGCCGGACAGCTGTCGCAGCAAAAAATCCAACATAGGCCCCCACCATATACACATCACCATGAGCAAAATTGATCAATTTCATGATCCCGTAAACCATCGTATACCCCAAGGCAATCAACGCATATATACTCCCCAGTGATATTCCGTTGATAAGCTGTTGTATAAATTGCAAAAACAACGTATCGCCCAACATAATCGCCCCTCTCCGAATCCCCTCAATCTCTATCGGTATATGCAATACGCCATACCGTATGCTTCTTCCATACAAAGGCTGCCTTCTTCTTTCCTATGTGAGAAATCCATATGGCCGGACACTCTGTTTTTTTACATTTTTCCAATACGATTGTACAATCACACAAACCGCCCCCGACGGCTGCCACACGCCGCTGCTTTTCTGCTTACATCAACTGTGTACTGATCGTATAACTTTCATCGATCCGGCGGACAAAAATCCGTCCGTCTCCGGCCTTCCCTTTGGGTAGTGTTTTGGCTGTATGAATAATCGTCGTGACAACCTCCGTTTTATCCTCATCCTGCACGACGAGGTACACCATTTCCTTCGGCAGTTCATCATAACAAACTCCGTCTATGACAACCCCCTTTTGCTTTCCGCGGCCCATCACATGCCAGTGAGTCAAGCCGTTAAAGCCTTTTTCCGCCAGCTGCTGTTTCACTAAATCAAATTTCTCTCTCCTGATAATTGCCTTGATTTCAACCATCCTGATTCCCCCTCGGCATTCATTTTTTCCATAAAAAAACGACGCAAATCATGGTATCATGACCCCGTCGTCGTAAAAATTTGTTATTCAATTTTACTAAGTGTAACATTCTTATCGATAATAGACAATTGTTCATTTGCACAAAAAAAAATACAAAAACTATACATCGGCACAACCCCCTGCCTCCTTTGTACGGCGGCTTTAAAAAGTACGGCGGCATGCCGTTGAATCTTCTAAAACGCTGGTGAAAAACAGAAAAAATAAAGGTTCCCGAAAATTAGAGTTTGTTCTTGCGTTGTCTTTAGAACCGTTAGGATGTGAAGATTTTTAATTGCAAAGTGCAAGGTCAATCTCTCAGACCGCTTCGCGGCCAGCTAACAAACAACGTGACGCACTCTTTTTTGCGCGTCACGTTGTTTCTTCAAAAAAGGTTTTCTACCTATCTCCTGACAAGAGAGCCAAGGTCTAAGACAACAAACAAACTACTTGTATTATATATTCCTATTATCGCAGTACGTTAATATGTGCCTCCAAAAGTTTTGATTTCACCCATTCATAATGCTCATTCAACGCATTATAAAATTGTTCAGGGTAATCCATATCACATAATATAAAAAATTTATTATAATCGACATGCTGGTCATCCTCACAAAAATCCGTAAAACAAAATTCACCGTTGTGAATACGATTGATCCATTCATCATTGCGAAGATTATAATCTTGATTTTCTATTGTTTTAAAAGCATCCAATAATACCTTTTCTTGATTTTCTGTTAAATCTTGGATATCTGTACGTTTCCTGCATTGCACCATTATTTTAAAAATGGCATGTGCCGCCTCAATGCATTCATCCCAATTATTTCTTCCGTCAGTAAATTTTTCGCTGCATTTCCATTGTACATATGGCATATCCGGAACATGCACAGCTCCTGCATGTCCTAAAGGATGAAAAATATCTAGAAAAATACTTTTCCCTAACGTTTCTATTGTCGACCACGCATCGGTTGACAACGAACTAAATTCCAACTCACCAACCCAATTTATAAGATCAGTTATACCTGCAAATTTTTGATGTGCCCATGTATCTGCATATACATGCAGCCCTATCCCTAATTTAAAACAAAAATCAGCGTCGTCAATCGATACGTTTGCTAATTTAGAAGATAATTGTTGTGCTAAACAGCTATTTTTTTTACAAATTAATTGTTGAGTTTCTGACTCTCCTTCCAGTGCTGGCAGAAAATGAAAAGGGATCCAAACCTGTTCATTTCCTTTTTCAGCAATATTTTCCCAAAGCTCATGACCTGAATACCTAATAATTTCTTTTCCAATAGTTTTTTCGGCTTTTTCAACCAATTCTAAATCACCACTATAATTATCATCCACAAATTGTTAACTTGTTGCAATTACCTTGGCATTATAGCTATCAAATCCTGCCCAGCGAGATAATACATAAATAGTTCCAAAATGAAAATCAATATCCATTACATTACCTCCTCATATCAATCACTATTCCATACTACTACATATTTGTTTATCCACTATTTCCTTAACTAACGTATCCATCGTTGTACAAGGACACATGTCTGATGGTTTTATCCGGCCAGCTTGACGGCATTCTTTTCGTTTTCGAGAAGCTATGATGCATGCATGATCTTCATTTCCATAATGAGATAATATATGGTATATGTTCGCATCGGATTTTTTATAGCTATTCTCTGTTTTCTGCTTAAATATCTTTGAAAACATGCTGCAGCACTGCTTTGAATTATCTATATGGGGCATGCTTCCAAAATACGCGTAAAACCATATTTCAATACAAGGATTCGACCACCCAACATGGATTTTATTCCTAGAAGCTTCCGTAATAATTTCATCAAAATTCGTTACTTCATCTCGATCAAAAACAATCCATGGTTGACTGTATTGAGAAATACGGTTGCTTTCTTCGATACAGGTTTCCACTAAATTGCAAGTATCAGTTTTAACTACTTTAATAACTATATTACGTTGAACATGTTTAGGCAATGAATCTCGCAATCCTAAAAGATAATTTTTTTCTGTTTCTGCTGTATCTGTGACAATAAGATAATATCCCAACTGGGGACATCGCAGTTTGCGAACTGAACTACGTGATTTTCGTTGCCCTCGTCTATCATTTTTTCCCATAATCCTCCTGTTCTTCTGCCACAATAAAAGGTTTTAAATATGGAATTGCACCATATTTACCTAACAGATAATTTTTTTCGTAATTTTCATCTTTTCTAATTTTTTTATCATCTTCAACAAAATCGACTAACGAGTATAAAGAAGATACTCCGTCCTTATCTTTTTCTGTAAACCATATTTCATCCCGTCTTAATAACCCATTATTCAAACTCCAAGGATCATGTGTTGTAAATACAATTTGGGCATGTTTTGTATTTACTTCAGGATTTATAAAAGTAATTAAAATATTGCGTACCAATAATGGATGTAATCTTCCGTTGAGTTCATCAATAAATAAAGTCCCTCCGGTTTCCAATACATCATGCAGCATAGGATATAAGGCAAACATTTTAAGAGTTCCTGCTGACTCCATTCGTAACGGTATCGACGTTGTTTCTTCTGAATTTACAACTTTATGAACTGCATCAATTTTCAATGATCCCTTGTCAGTATCTGTACTGGGAATTTCTTCTACGTTAAAATCCACAATCGACGGATCAAATGCAGAAAAAAAAGTCAGCACTTTTTCTTGAACCGTTTTATCTAAAAAATTTTTAGGTGTTATGTGAGATAATACAAAATTTTCTTCAGGATCACCAAAATCAGTAAATTCGTTATGTATAAACCAATCACGAACCTCTTTCAGTTTTTTTACCTTAAGTTTTGCTCCTAACGAAACAATCAAAGTTTCCGGTTCAAGCGATACCTTAATATTACTCCAAACACGTTTTGGCAAACCCGATAAATCAAGTTCTTTTGTCTCCGTATTACGGTAAAAAATTGTACGAAATGCTCCTCTGGCTGTTTTAGATCGATAATATAACCATTCCTCTATCACCTTTTTATGATGAATACAAAAGCCATATTGATACGTTTTGGCTCCATCTTCCTCCGGTGTAATATAAAACACTTCAAAAGTAGACATATCTTCTCTACTTTTGCTATCAAACAAAAAAGGAGTAGGCGGAAACGTATTGTCAGCATTCTTCTGCGAAGCTTCACCTCCATAAGTAAAAGAGTTAATAACATATATATGCATATACCGAAATGCATCCAATACATTCGATTTTCCACTTGCATTAGCACCATATATAGCCGAAACAGGTAATATTTTTTCATTTCCTATACGTACAACCTGACTACTCAATTCAGTAATTTTTTCAGCCGTTAAATCAAGTATCGTGTCATCGCGAAACGACTTGTAATTTTTAAATCTAAATTGTAATAACATGATGGCACCTCCTAACATAATAATATTCTTATTTATGATAAAAATCAACATTAAAGCGAGTTAATATCTCAAATATATGTTTATTTTCTTAATATATAAATTTTTTTATTATATAAACCATGTAATATCCTAGATTTTATAAACATACCCCATTTTAAATTTTTCTGACAAAGAACTCCTTATGGTATCCTTACAATAAAATTGCACCGGTACCTGCCTATCAAGCAGATACCGGTGCAGTATATCAGCAAACATTTATTTATCCCGTTGGCATACTTGCAGATTTTACTTTTTTCCTATAAAAATACAGATACACAAATATGCCGCTGAAAAACCATGCACTGCCCCACATAATAGCCTCTGTACTTAGAAACCACATTTCAACCGCAATACCTGTTATTGCGATGATGGGCAAACAAATGCCAAAAGGTATTTTAAAATTTCTCGTTTCCTCTTTTCTTGTAAACCGCAGAATAACTACAGAAAAATTAACAACGATAAATATAACCAAAGCCGTAAATACGCCGGCCGATGCCACCAGTGTCAAGTTCCCCGTAAACGTAAGCGCTAACGCAAAACAGCCGCTCACAAGCGTTGCCATACTGGGTGCTTTATGCGTAGGATGAATTTTCCCGAAGATAGACCAAATTTGTTTTTCACGAGCCATCGCCAATCCTACGCGCGGTCCGCCTATCATGCAACCCAGCCCGGCAGTAATACTAGCGGCGATGCCTGCAATAGCGACAAATACAGTTGCCCAGCCGGAAGTAACCGTCTGTAAGGCTGCCGCTAAAGGCGCTTTCAAGGTCGGCAATACATCCCAAGGCACCAAGGTCACCGCTACCCAGCCAACTAATGCGTAAAACACAACGACGATCAAAATAGATAAAACCGTGGCCCGAGGAACATCTGTATGCGGATGAATTGCCTCCTCCGCACAGGTCGTAACCGCATCGATATGAATCTGTCCAAAGGCAATAATAGCGGCCGCCGAAATAAGCCCGGCAAATCCCTTCGGCAAAAACGGACTCTGAGAAATAGGCGGCGGAAGTTGTGGATGCATGAATCCGATCACAATAAATACGACTAACGCCGTTGCTTTAAAAACAGTAAAGAAATTCACAACATTCTTAGAAACATTCAATCCCCTATACAAGAGAATGATCGTAAGAACACCGATAATGATACCCCACATAGTAACTGAAATCTGCGGTACAAAATACGTTGCGTAAAGACCAAATCCAATCCAGACAGCTGCCCCCACAGCCACATACTGGGTCATAAGCGTCCATCCGACAATAGCACTGACAAATTCTCCAAGCCCCTCATGAATCGTTGAAAACGCTTTTCTGCAATATACATAACTAGCGCCCGCATCGGGATACATAGAAGAAAGTTCAGCATATGACAAAGAAGTCAGCACCGCTATGGCACCGGCAATAATAAAAGCCAGAAATAAGGCAGGCCCCGCCGGCCCGGCAGCGATACCCGTCAATACAAAAATACCCGTTCCAATCAGAGATGCTATGCCCAGTCCCAACAAATCAATAAAAGACATCGATCTCGCTAATTTTTGCTCTTCCATCTAATTCATCTCCCCACTATAGAAGTTTGAACTGTACCGCATCCCCTTACTCTTCTGTTTCCTGCAACGCCGTTACTACGTACAGCAGATTTTTCATCAAATGCTCATGATATAATTTTCCCTTTTCTACATCCGCTTTAGTCGGTTCTCCCGTAGTCCCGCCGGCTATTTCCGCATGCTTGCGGGCATCTTCATACTTGCTGGGCACGTAACATAACGTATCATGCACATACACCGGATCCACGGAATAAAGCGTCGTATCGGTAATCGGATTGTCCTTTGCCAGTTCCATATGAACTAAATCCGGATGAATATACAGCATATGAGATGTTTCAACCTCTTCGGCATGCCCCACCGGTCCAAATCCCAAGGGGCCGACAATATCCTTTGACATATACGCCGGATCAAATAACTTGACAGTAACACCCAATTCCCGCTGCGCCTTTTCTCCCAAGAGCTGCATCCAAATAATATTAACAATTCGATGTCCGTTAATCAAGACAAACTTGGTTATGCCATGCTCCTTCAAAGAAGCAATAATATCATACACCAACTCAATCAATACCTCTGCCCGAATCGTAATCGTACCGGGACGAACCATATGATGAGGACTCCATCCAAACCATACGGGCGGCACCAGCAACGCCCCCGTTTTTTCACATGCCTCTTCCGCCAGTGCAATCGCAACATAACTATCGGTCCCTACCGGTAAATGATAACTATGCTGTTCAATACTGCCAATGGGAATAATAGCAACCTTTTTACTTTCATCAATCGCCGTTTTTGCTTCTTGCCATGTTTTTGTCTGTAACCATGTGTTCATCATGCATTCCTCCTGTTATATATTATATATAATTCAAGTTGACTATATAATATAACAAATGATAGGATGAAGATGTATGGCAGAACACCTTTTTCAAAAAAAGGAGGCTATCATGACAACTTTTTTTTCGGCCCCATCTATTTGTGAAAAATATAGATCCGATATATTGCACTTCTTTTCCGGAAAAGGAGTACTGCGTACCTATGCCAAAAAATCGGTAATAAAATATGACGGCAATACCTTGGATCATATATATTTAATTCGTGAAGGCTGCATTCAGCAATATTTCCTGGATGACTGCGGCAACAAAAAAATACTGCTGCTATTAATTGCCGGAGATATCTTTGGAGAAATCTCCCTGCTGCAACAAGATGAAGATAAAGTAATCACTGCGGCAATCACCCCTGCGGTCATTGAAAAAATTAAAGCCCCTGCCTTTTTCTCACAAATCGATGAAAATCCGGAACTTTCCCTTGCCATCATGAGAATGCATTCTAACAAAATCCGCATCCTCATGGCCCAAATACAAGACTCCTCCTTCTGTACCACTACATTAAAACTCCGCAATCTCCTCATCCGTCTGGCCCATCAACATGGAAAACCAACCAGCAAGGGGATCAAGATCGGCTATTCCTTTACCCAAAATGAATTGGCAGATATGCTCTCCTCCACACGAAGCACCATTACTAAATGCCTGACACAATTAAAAAAAGAAAACGTAATAGAAATGGAAAACCACCACATTATCATAAAAGAACACGATAATGAAACACGCCACCCATGACGTACCATCTGCTTCAACCACAAATTTCCCCCCCAAAAAAACGAAAAGCAAGTGCAACCTCTCAGTCACCTGCGGTACCAGCTAGCAAACAAACGAAGTAGATCCGAATACGGAGAGGTTAAAACCTACATCGTAGTCGGTTTACGCTGCTGTATAATAAGTAAAAAATTTATGATGTATCTTACCTATTTTCTCTCCCTGATGGTCCGTTTTGCACCATCAGCCCCGGTTAACACTGTTCCCCCATCAGCACCATAAAGCCGGAGTTACGCCCCGTGTGGCGTAACTCCGGCTTTATGGTGCTTCTATAGGAGTGCGTTAAAATATCTATTGTTCATCCATTATTCATAGATTTCATGGAAAATACGAACAGCTGCCGCATACGTGAGCAGTACCGGATTTTCCGGCAGACATCGATCTTGCAGCGCATTTTGCGCCATAAGAGATATTTCTTCTTCATATTTTTGCTGCGGTATGGGTTCCGGTAGTGCGGATATGTGTCCCGGCATTTCCATATTGTCCATCAGTGCCAGCAATACGGCACGCAGTGCCGCTATCGCTCCGTCATGCGACAGGGATCGCGGAGCAATGCCGACTTTATATGCCAAGTCGGCATATTTCGCTTTGACTTCAGATAAGCAGCTGTTATACGTGATGCTGGCAGGCAGGAACATCGCACAGGCTAGTCCGTGGGGGACATGGAATATGCCGCCCAGCGTATGTGCCATGCTATGTGCCATGCCCAGACCGCTCAGATTAAAGGCCATGCCGGCCATATTGGATGCGGATAGCATTGTTTTGCGAGCTGCTATATTTTCCCCGTCATGGTAACAGACCGGCAGGGACCGCAGTGCTAATTCAAAGCTTTTACAGGCTACTCCATCGGTAAAGTTCGAGGCCGATACAGAGACATAGGCTTCGATGGCATGGGTAATGACGTCAAACCCCGTGTTGGCTGTAACCGACGGCGGTACCGACAGGACCAGATGCGGATCTAAGATCGCCAGGTCCGGATACAGGGTGTCGTCTATGACCGGCAGTTTTCGCCGGGTCTGCGTATCTGTCAGCACCGCAAAGGCCGTCATTTCCGACCCGGTGCCGCTCGTCGTCGGGATCGCGATGAAAAACGGTTTCTGTGTTACGACCTTGCCAAATACAGAAAAATAAATAATGCCTTTGGCCGTATCGATAGCCGCTCCGCCGCCGAAACCGATGAGGATCGTAGGCTGCATGCCCGCCGCCATGGTGACGCCGCTGGCAATGACCTCCAAGGTCGGGTCCGGCACCGTGTCGGCAAAGAGGGACACAGTGTTGCTGGGATCCAGTTCTTCCGTTACGCGTGCAATGGTACCCTTATCACGCAGAAATCGATCGCAAATAATAAGTATCCGTTCTTTCCGATATGTCCGCAGCATTGTTAGCGAATGAATGCCTGTAACGACTTTTGTAACAATTTGACATTCGGCCATAGGGTTTCCTCCTTATCAACGGATATTGAACATGTCCTTCAAAACGCATTCCCGGCGGCGGCAGAAGGATTTAGGACTGGTCAGTCCTTCTCCTGTCGGTCCGGCGATGGTAAAGGTAGGATATCCTTCCCCGCCGATGCCGAGTCCGGCAAAAGATGGGCCGTTCTTTACAAAAATAGTCGTTTGCAGCAGTTTTGCCATTTTGCTCAATTTCGCAATATTAGTAGAATGCATCATCGCACTGTGGCGATTGCCATGTTCGCTTTCATAGGCCCATTCGATGGCCTGGTCAACGTTATCGCAGCGGACCAGCGGCAAAATAGGCATCATCATTTCTGTCTGTACAAAGGGATGTTCCTTATTTACCTCCATAATGATCAGATGAATAGAACCCTCTACTTGAATTCCGATTTTATCCAAGATATATTGCGCGGATTTACCGACAAATTCGACCTTGGGGCCGCCCTTTTCATTCGAAACGACGCTCCACAGTTTTTCTATGGTTTCCCGATCCTTGATTTCATAGGATCCGGCACCCTTCATATTGATCAGAAGGTAGTCAAAAATAGAATCGACGGCAAAAACTTCTTTTTCGGCAATACACGGTACATTATTGTCAAACGAACTGCCTGCCACAATATCTTTCGCCGCTTGTTCGATATTGGCGGTTTCATCTACTACGACCGGTGGATTTCCCGGACCGGCGCCTATCGCCTTTTTGCCGGAAGATAACACGGTCTTGACAATTCCCGGGCCGCCCGTCGCCACGAGCATGCGGACCTTGGGGCTGGCCATCATTTCATTGGTTGCTTCGATAGAAGGATTTTGCACCATCGTGATCATATTAGCCGGTGCGCCTGATTTTTCCAGCGCCCGGTTCAGCGTCTGCACCAAGAAAGCCGAGGTTTTGCGAGCCCGCGGATGCGGACTGAATACAACCGTATTGCCGCCGGCGATCATGCAAATGGAGTTGTTGATAATCGTTTCCGTGGGATTCGTTGTCGGGGTAATCGAGCCGATAACGCCGAACGGACAATATTCAAATAACGTAATCCCATGGCCGCCGGTCCGTGCATCGGTCGACAGATCTTCAATACCCGGCGTATATTTGGCCGCCGCCGTATTTTTAATGATCTTGTCTTCATACCGTCCGATCGCGGTTTCTTCTACGGCCATACGGGACATCATTTCCATATTCCGCTTATCCAAACAGGTATGACGGATGACCTCTACCCATTTCTGGCGTGTTGCCGGTGTCTGGAACAGCAGTACTTCCTGTGCCTTTGTCGAGGCATCAATGCATTCACTCATCGTCGGAAATACGCCATATAGGGTAGCCGCTGCCGTCGGTGCCGGACAGCTGGTTCCCGCTCCCTTTTCTTTCAATTCTTTTATAACCTGCGATACTAATGTCCGCATAACTTCAGGATCAATATTGGTACTCATCATTCACCCTCCCATGTATTCTTTTATCCGTTCATGGCAATACCCAACGGAGTAACAAACAAGCAGTCGTTCGGTTTCCATACGGGAATGTGCAATTGCTTTTCAAATACGTCTTCAAATTGTGTAAAGCAGCAAGCGCCGCCGACAACGTAGATATCGGAAACGGGACGTCCGGAAATAAAGCGCCCGACAATAGATGCCATTTTTTCAGCTACCGGTTTGATCACAGGAAACACATCTGCCTCTTGGGCCGGATCCAATTTCATTTGCTCTGCCGCATCAAAATCGATGCCGTGATATCCGGCTAATACCAGGGACATATGGGTCCCTCCGGTAGCTTCATCTGCCGTGAATATAACCTCCCCGTCACGCAGTATGCTGATTCCTGTCGTACCGCCGCCTACATCGACGACCGCGCCGTCCCGTATTCCCAGTACCGTAGCGGCAGCCGTAGGTTCATCAATGATATTCGTCACTTCAAAATCAGCTCCGGCCACACAGTTGGCAATACAACGTACATTGCCTTCTATGATTCCCGGCGGTATAGCCGTAGCAGCCTTCGTCAATTCCACGCCGAGCTTCTGTTCCAGTACGTCTTTCATAGTCCGGACAGCATGCACGGCCCCTACATAATCAACAACGATTCCGTCCTTGACCACCTTAGAAGGCGTGGTCATTCCGGCTACCGGCTGGTTATGGCTATCCACAACGGCCAGCACGATATTGGCGGTTCCCAGATCGACGCCGGTCTTCAGAGGACCTGTAAATGGCTTCGTCTGTCCGCTTCGTACCAATTCGGCAAATTCTGCCAGCAATTTATTTTCTATCATCATACGCGCCTCTCACTTAGTAACTCTCCGGGCAAATCATGACATAGTCTTTATTTTTTAATGAACAGGCATTGGCTTCATCCACATCGACGTGTATTTCCAGGGCCGAAGCTTCCGATACGCGGATAACTACATCGCCTAACACCCCCTGCCGTTCGCCGAAGGTTTCGACCGATACGATTTGATTATCATGGAGTCCCCGTTCCGCTGCCTGTGCCGGTGTCATGTGGATATGCCGCTTGGCTATAATGACTCCCTGCGGCAGTTCTACAGAACCGCGCGGACCGATGAGCGTAATGCCCGGTGTCCCCTCCAGATGGCCCGACAGGGTGATCGGAGCCGCGATACCCAAGCGAAAACTATCGGTCTTACTGATTTCCACTTGACTTTGCCGGCGGATAGGCCCTAAGATCCGTACATTCTTGAATTCGCCTTTCGGTCCTTTCAAGGTCACCGTTTCTTTCGCCGCAAATTGTCCCGGCTGGCCCAGCTTGCTCTTTTGGGTCAATGCGTAATCGGTACCGTATAATATATCCAGATCCTCACGACTCACATGCACATGGTGATTGGATACACCTACTTTGATTTTTCCTTTGTCATATTGAATAACCTTATCTTGTATGCGTGCCGTAATAAGGTCAAATAAATCTTGCTCCTCCATTATTGCAAATGCCCCTTCCTATACGGCAGTTCATGAGATATACGCAAACTGCCTTTTTTTCCTACTCCGTTTCTGTCGTCCCCGGAGCGTCTTGTACCAAATGGGGCAGGATCTTTTCTACATCCGCATGCGGACGAGGAATAACGTGGACGGATACGACCTGTCCCACGACTTTCGCCGAAGCAGCCCCGGCATCGACAGCCGCCTTGACAGCTCCCACATCACCGCGGACCATGACCGTTACCAGTCCCGAACCGATTTTTTCATACCCTATCAAATATACATTGGCGGCTTTTACCATCGCATCGGCCGCTTCAATAGAACCGACCAGGCCTTTTGTTTCTACCATTCCCAATGCTTCATTTGCCATTTTTTATTCCTCCTTATGATATATATCATGCAGCAGGCGAAATACTATCGCACAGTCTAATTCACGTAATCAATAATGCCGACGATAGCTAAATCCACTGGTTTTTCATGATTTGCATCTCGTGTACGAACAGCGGACCCGCTGGCTACCAGTACGAGTTCACCGACTCCGGCACCCACGTAATCAACGGCAACCTCTTCATTGCCATATGCGGCTCCTGTACTCGATTCAAATTGGACAATCATGAGCTTAGATCCCACTAAAGCCTCTTCCTTTTTAGTTGAAACGACGGATCCTGTTACTTTTGCAATTTTCATGATCGAATCCCTTCTTTACTATTCATCCTGCGTCTTTTTCGAAGTTTTTCGGCGTTTAGCCGTTGTCTTGCTTTTCCGTGTTCTTTTTACGGGTGTTGCCGGTACTGCCTTTGTGTCTTGGGGAGAAGCGCTGGACTCTTTTGTTTCCGGCTTCTCTGGTTCTGTTGCCTCTGCCGTTTTCAAATCTGCCGCAGCCACTGCGTCAGACACGGTTTCCGCTGCTGCCTCACGGGCGGTCGGATCGGAGTGTGGTTCTTCCGGCTGCGGTGAGCTCGCAGGAGAATCCGCGACGGCTGCCGGCAACATCTGGCTGTTGTAAAACATCGGCCGTTCACGCCGTCTGGACGGATCCAGGAACATTGTTTCCGTACTGGCAATGGGCCGGGCAATAACATCGGCAGAAATAAACGCACCGCAGGCAATTGCCGCTGCACTGCCGGCTTCCACCGCCGCTCTGACAGCGCCTACGTCACCGCTTACTTTTACCGTCATCATCCCGCTGCCGCGGGCACTTTCCAGTTCGACCAGTGTCACATTGGCCGCTTTGACCATAACATCCGCTGCCGCGATCGCCCCGCTTAAACCTCGTACTTCAACCAGTCCTAAAGATTGTTCCACTCGTACTCACCTGCCTCTTTACCTAGTTACAAATTGAATGTCTTTCTCTGCTGCTCGTTCTTGTGCCAAAGCAGTAATGATCGTTCCCTCCGGAATCGATACCTTGCTCCCCGCTGCGTATCCGGCTGCATCGGCAGCTGTAATGATCTGCCGCCCCGAAACACAGGCTGCGGGAACTCGCAGTGTATCGTGATTTTCCCCCGGCAGTGCCTGAAAACGGGCATCCGGCACCTCTTCCCGGGGATCCCAGGAACCGATCCATACGTCATACGTCAATAAAATGCGATAATAGGATAGGATTCGTTCTCTGTACGGTTCCGGTTCGTTTCCCGTAAACGGTTCCAGTCCCGACAATACGATGCGCACCTCTGCGCCCGTCGACAGGCACCGTTGAAACCATCGCGTTTCAAAGGTATCACAGATGCCCAGAGCCGCCTTGACAATGCCGCTCCGCGAAGCTACCGGATAGACGGTCAGTGAATCAGCTGCAGATAGATTCACTGACGCCGTCCGGCCTATCAGCTTACAACAAGTACAGGAAGCCGTGATACGCTGTGCCAAAGGAGAACCCAGCCAGTGGTCGGGGACAACAGCGCAGATTTCATAGTCCCCTGTAAGAGAACGCAAGAAGGTATCATACCGAACATCAAAGGAATCCTCAAAGATGATATACAATCGGCGCGCCGAATGTTGTTGTTCTTGCAAGACCTGCCGCACAATACGCATGACCATTTCTTTGAACTCATTTCCGTTGATATCCAAAACATCACCTCATCGACGACCTAGTCCAAATGCGGCAGGATTTTTTCTACATCCGTATGCGGACGCGGAATAACGTGGACAGAAACAACTTCACCGACGATTTTTGCCGATGCCGCACCTGCATCAACAGCTGCCTTAACAGCACCTACATCGCCGCGGACCATAACGGTTACCAATCCGGAACCGATTTTTTCATACCCTATCAAGGTTACATTAGCAGCTTTTACCATTGCATCGGCTGCTTCAATGGAGCCTACAAGGCCTTTCGTTTCAACCATACCTAATGCTTCATTTGTCATGATAATTCCTCCAGTTTATAATTTTCCATCCTAGTTGTACTTAAATGTACGGTGTCGTCGTAGACTTAGGTTCACCGCCGAGTGTCCCCAACAGTTTTTTGCCTACCACAATCGCTGCCTTGACAGCCTGCCGTACCGCACCGGAATCACCGCTGAAACACAAGATAACTTCGTTGGAATAGCTTGTGCCGCCATTGCACGGAGACGAATAGCCGACAACTTCGACATTCGCCGCTTTGACAGCTGTATCCGCCAACACGACACCGATGGCTGCCGGTCCGGCACAGGTCATGCCAAACGCTTTGCCAAATTTAGCACCCAATGCTTTTTCCAAGCAATAACTAGCACGCGCGGAGTATTGGAATTCCAAATGTCCGGCTTCATTGCCGTATACATCGCCAAAATACTTGGGCAATACGGAAAGTGCCGTTTCTACTGCACGGCGGGCATCGGATACATCTTCCGCCCCGATGATGATCAAGGAGCCGTGACCGGCACCGCCTTTTGTATCACGCGGCAATTCAACAGAAATAATTTCTGTATTCGTTGCTTTAACGGCATCATCTACTGCCATGATCTGCGGTCCGGCACCGGTACGTCCGCCGATAATTCCGATCGAACGGAATTTTCCCAACTTCATCGAATCTTTGAGCATCGGATCTACACTGGCAATAACCAACCCGATCGTATCACCTACCGATGTTCCTACAAACTCTGTTGTTCCTGTCGCATGATTGATCCCGGAAGCATCCCCTTTACTGCCATGTTGTTCGCCGGTAGTATTGAGTTCTGCCTTTACCTGGTTCATCACTTTTTCTAATAATTCCTGATCCATGAATGTCCCTCCTTTAGGATTCATCGCCTATTCTACAAGGCACTCCTGCTTGTTCCACAAGGGAACGGTACTTTTCTAACGCTTCATTGTCTAACGATTTCGCACTCAAACGATTCATCTTGTACTCACGGCCGAGCATCTTATATTTGTTCTCACCTAACGAATGATACGGCAGCAGATTGACGCATTGTACATTAGGCAATGCAGCGGCAAAACGGGCAATATCTCCGATTTCTTTTTCGGTATTATTTACATGCGGGATTACCGGCACCCGTATCGTAATCGGTGAAAAAGCGGCAACAGCCCTGATATTATCTAAGATCAACCGATTGGAAACACCCGTAAATATGCGGTGTTTTTCTTCATCCATATGCTTGATATCGACCATGATATGATCGATATACGGAACGGCCCGCAATATATTTTCTCTTTCGGCACAGCATTCCGTTTCGATAGCCGTGTTCCATCCCTGTGCTTTACATGCCTTAAGCAATTCGACAGCAAAATCGATCTGCATCAGCGGATCGCCGCCGGACAAGGTAACTCCGCCGCCGGAACGCCGGAACATGGAACGTTCTTTTTTCAGTTCGTTGATCAAATTCTCCACGGTTATGCGGCTGCCTTTCATGACGAGTGCCTGTGACGGGCAAACCGCTGCGCAATCGCCGCTGCCGATACATATATCATCTGAAAAATGTCGTACGCCGTCCTCCGTAAAGGTAACGGCATGCTGCTTGCAGGCGCTTTCACAGCGTCTGCAATGCAGACATTCCGCTTCATTATACATGACAACCGGTCTGCGCCGCTGTGACTCAGGATTGCTGCACCACCAGCATGAAAGGGGGCAGCCCTTCAAGAACACGATCGTTCGGATCCCCGGACCATCATTCAGTGAGAATCGCTGGATATCAAAGATATCTCCCTCTGTCTGGTACTGAATTTCCATCATATCCTCCCTTTCTCACGGGTACTATCCGCAGCGGGAATCAAAATGTATGTTCCGTTCTGGAAATGATATTGTCCTGTACTTCTTTAGCCAAAGAAATAAACTGCGCACTATACCCGGCAACACGGACAACCAGATCCTTGTGATTTTCCGGATGCTGCTGTGCATCAAGCAGCGTAGCTCTGTCAATAACATTGAACTGCACATGCATCCCTTTATTTTCAAAATAAGCACGGCACATGGCTTCAAAGCGTTTCAAGCCGTCATCTCCGGCCAAGGCGGACGGACTGAATTTCTGGTTATACAAGGTCCCATTCGAGAAAATTTCATGTCCCAGCTTAGCTACAGACATAGCTGCCGCCGTCGGGCCGTTCGTATCACAGCCGGCACGCGGAGATACGCCGTCGGCCAGAGGTGTCCAGGCAAGACGTCCATCCGGAAGCGGTGCTACATCTTTGCCGAAAAGCACGTTTGCCGATACCGGATAGCAGCCGGCTTGGAATTGTCCGCCGCGGGGGTTCTTGTACTTTTCCACTTCACGGGCATAGATCTGTCCGGCTTCCCGTGTGATCTGATCGACAAAATCATCATCATTGCCGAACCACATGGTGTTTTCCATAATGCGTTTGATATTTTGATATTGTGCTGTATCTCCGGTACTCGCCGGAGCTGCGCAATTTTCCGTTCCTGTTTTGAGATCCCGCTGCAATCGATCAATATCAATATTGCCGTTGGCACTCAAAATGCGTTTTACCGCTTCATATATCTGCCGTTCATCCATGTTGGCATCGCTGCTGCAGCACTGTCCGCCGCCCGTACCAAACCATTGCTGCATCTTTCCGGTCGCATCATCATACCCGAAGTTGTGATCCATCGCTTCCGCTAACTGTGCCATCGTAACTTCTTTATTTTCAAATACGTGTTTCTGTATCGCTGCGAAGGAGTCGCCGTTATCGGCAACACCAAAGGCCTGCGGACCGGTAAAGTTATAAATAGCGCCGCCTTCCTGCACGCTCTTGCCGCGTCCGATACAGTCATCTACCATCGCTGATTCAAACGGCAGCGGGCAGCGTTCCATGTGGGCAAAATCGACACAGTTATCCGCTTCGGCCAAGAGCCGTACAAAATAACTCATCTGTTTTTTATACGCTACCATCAAACTTCCCAGATTCTGGAAATCTTTCATTTCTCCGGTCTTAGGTCCTAACTGCGTCTTGCCGCTGCGGCCGTTATGCAGGGTAACATCGAGGACCTTGGCAATATTGAAGAACGCCGCATCATGCCAGCCATCCGTCTTATGCGGAACCTGCGGTTCCACGCAGCCGATGATGCAGTAATTGCGGGCATCCTTTAAATTGATCCCGCGGTTTTCCAGTGCCGGGATAATGACTTCGTCATTGTACATCGCCGGATAGCCATATCCGAGACGGACCAGTTCACACGCCCGGTATAAGAATTCATCCGGTGTCTTGTTCCAGTACCGAATAGAGAAGGACGGGGCTGCCATAGCTACATGGGCACCGGCATCGATCATCATGTAAGAAAGCGGATTGGTAACATCGATGCCGTCTTCATTCTGACCGCCGCACTGGATATTCTGGAACAATGCATACCCGGCAAACGCTTGGTCGGATACGTCATCCCGCGTTTTATTCAAATCATTGAATTTGATCCAGATATTATCCAGGAGTTCCTGTGCAAAATCATGGCTGATGTTCGTATCAGCCGCCAGGAACGGATACATATACTGGTCAAAACGGCCCGGCGAAATAGAATGGCCGCTGGATTCGATCTGCAGAATCAGCTGTACAAACCAGAAGGACTGGCAGGCTTGCCACCACGTGGTTGCCGGATGTTCCGGCACTTGGCGGCAGTTGGCGGCAATCTGCGTCAATTCCGCTTTGCGGGCGGCATTGCTTTCCTTTGCTGCCAGCTGGCTGCACAAATCAGCATAGCGGTTGGCATACTGGATCGCTGCCCGATACGAAATAATAACCGCATCATAGAACTGCTGTTTCTTGATGGATTCCGGATCCAGCGGCGTCAAGTTGGCTTTCGCTTCTTCCGCTTCCTGAATAATGCCGGCAAACCCTTTCTGCAGCACTTTGCCATAATCAACGCAGACATGACCGATTCCGTTGAAATAGTAGTTGCCGACAGTGAAAATGCCGTTAGCCTGTGCATCCAGGCACGGTTGGGACATATAAGATGTTGCTAATTCGCTTGTTGTCTTACCCGGCCAGTACTGAAAAACGTCATGCAGACGCTTGGCTGTATCTTTAGGAATAGCAAACGGATCCGCCATCCGAGTAGCCATCGTATCAAATTCTTTTTCCACCCAGTCATAGGAATATTCCGGATAAATCTGGCAGCCATGCACGCTGACCGTAAGTACCCCGGCAATTAAATCATTGTCGCGAATGGCAATCGGGATTTCATTTAAAATCTTTTCCACCGCTTTAGCCCGGCGAATAACGATTGGCATCCCTTCTGTTTCTTTATACGAAGCCGTTATTAATTCCGCGCGATCTGCTTCTACAGTTGGTGTCGCATCGTAAATTGCATTCCGTAACGCTTTGATTCGATCCGTCGGTTGGGAAAACCCTTTTTCTAACACATCCATAACAATACCTCCTTAGTATTTTACTGCTAACGTATGACATCAAATCGCGATGTATCTAGGCCTATGCGATAATCTCAATTCGATGTTTCGAATAGATTATAGCATGATCTAATACAACAAAATTATTCGCCTATTTCGGAAATAACACTTTTTTGATAGTCTCCCTTTCCCACGAAAAAACAGCCGTTTCGGCCGCTGGGATATCCCCCGCTTCGAGCAGCCGGAAAACAAAAAAGACACCATCCGTACTACCCGTGATGGTGTCCTGTGTTATACTATTTATTTTCCTGCTAACTGCCGCAGTTCGTCCTTCTTATCCGTGCGTTCCCACAAAAAGCCTTCCTCTTCCCTGCCGAAATGGCCATATACCGCCGTATTTCGAAACTGCGGCCGGCGCAGTGCGAGCGTCCGGATAATATCGGCGACCGTGAAGGAAAATACCTGTTGGACGGCTTCTTCGATCCGGCTGTGCGGCACATGCTCCGTGCAAAAGGTTTGAATCTGCACCGCCTCCGGATAAATTCCGCTGATGGCATAGGCAATAGATACCTCACAGCGGTCGCACAATCCGGCGGCTACAATATTCTTGGCAACATACCGTGCCATATAGGCGGCACTGCGGTCGACCTTAGTCGCATCCTTGCCGGAAAAAGCCCCGCCGCCGTGCTTGGCGATAGTTCCATACGTATCGACCATGATTTTGCGCCCCGTCAGCCCCGTATCTCCTGCCGGACCGCCTACCACGAACCGCCCCGTAGGATTGATATGGATCCGCGTCTGCGGCCGGAGCCAAGTCCCGCAGACCGGTTCGATAATGACCTGCCGAATCAGCTGCCGCAAGGCCTCCTGTTCCACCGTTTCCGCATGCTGTGCCGAAACGATAACGCTGTGCAGCCCGTCGGCATGCCCGTCGGCATCAAAATGCATGGTGACCTGCGACTTTCCGTCCGGCCGCAGCAGGTTGCCCATGACCGTCTGATGCCGCACCGTATCCAGCCGCCGCACCAAGGCCTGTGCCAAATTGCAGGTAACGGGCATATAGTTCGAAGTCTCATTGGTAGCATACCCGTACATGATGCCCTGGTCGCCGCTGCCGATCTGCGTATCGCCGTCATCCTTTTTTACCCCTTGAAAAATATCGGCAGATTGCTGATGCATATTAGAAAATATAAGACACGTATCCGCCGTAAACCCCAGCGCCGGATCGGTATACCCAATATCCCGGATTACTTGACGGGCAACTGCCGCTATATCTACATGACCTCGCGAAAACACTTCTCCGGCAATGGTCAATGAATTTCCCGATACAAACGATTCTACCGCTACATGCGATGCTTCGTCCTGTATTAAATAAGCATCTACAATAGCATCTGAAATCTGATCACATATTTTATCGGGGTGTCCCTCGGTCACCGCCTCCGACGTCATGTACGTATAATGACAGTTTCCCATTCCCATCATCTCCTCCAGGCAATTGGTTAATCTATTTCATGCTTCTTTCGATACGCATGCGGCGTATTTCCGGTAAACTGTTTAAATATCTTGCAGAAATAACTGGTACGGTGATATCCCAGACGGCGGCTGATCATATCCACAGACCATTTGGATTGCGTCAGCATCCGCTGTGCCTCAATAATGCGGCACTGATTGATATACTGCATCAAGTTCATTTTCATTTCTTGCTTAAATAATTTGGAAAGATACGACTCACTGAGAAATACTTCATCCGCAATGCTGTGCAGCGTCAAATTACAGCACAAATGAGATTTGACATACTCTACCGTCTTGCAGATCTCCGGCCGCGTGATCGCGCTCAAATCACGAGTCGGCTCGCTGCCTATCTCATTGGTAGGGAACAGCGTATTCAGCTGTGTGTCGCTGAAAGGAAAATAACACGTCGTCAAGGTATTCAATACGCGCGAAGCACTCATGATTTCTTCATACCGGTAATGGGGACAATCTTGATACCGCTTGTACATCCCGTTAATATCCGACCACTCTGTCACATTTTGAAACTGCGGGATCCGCGTGTCCTCTGAAGCCATCTGCCCGGAAACAATAAACCCGTTCAACTGGTTCGTACTGACAATGGGCACTGCAAAATCCACTAACCCGGCATGACATCGATAAGGAAAACAAAATCGGTTTTTAAAAGTTTCTAACCCGCCGTTCACATCGCATTTGTTGCACTTATCACGAAACTGGGGAATACTCCGCATAAATTGGCAAAAACTGGTAAAATTATATTTATAGGATCGTTCTTTTCCCTTAATATCTACATACACGCAGGCGATTCCCGTCGCATTGGTGTAATCATTCATGATACTGTTTACTACTTGTTTGACTGTAACGTCCTTAGTCGGTGTAAATGTCGTCATTTTATATTCCTTTCCACAGCTTTTCATAGAGCTGTAATAGTTAAACACGCTAACACACACTATCCTAGTTATCTGCCAGACGTACCGAAATATATAATTCAACACGATATAGGAACCGAAGAAATACGGGCGCCAAGACTTAAAACAACGTGGCCCAGAATTTTTCAGACGGGTGAGGAATCACTTCCGTATCTAAGAGAAGTCCGTTTTCCCCGGCATCCGCCACGACCGCCTTGACGGCCGATTCAACAGCTCCCACGTTTCCGGTAAAGGTAAAATATGCCTTGCCGCCCAGACCCGTTCCCAGACGCAGTTCGATCGCCTCGATCGCCGCCGTTTTTAATGCAATATCGGCAGTACGGATCATAAATGCCAGCGAAAAAGATTCTATAATCCCCAGCGCATCCCGATGTTCCGGCATCGTAGTTCCCGTAATGGCCGGAAAAATACCTTCATGCACATTGGGAATCACAATAGAATCGACATACTGGCCTTCACAGGCTTGGATGCCTACCTTGACCGCATTCTCTACCGCTGCTACATCTCCATGGATAATGGAAATATATTTTCCCGGACAAACAGAGCCGCACGTAACGACTCCTACCTCCGAAGCCTTCAACATCAAATCGTTTGCATACATACCCTTGCCAATACTGGAAACCTCCAGCATTCCTATTGCTTTGTACATGAATTATCCCACCTTTATCGTAATTTCCTTCTCATTGACCTGTGTCACCGTGCCATGCACACTGGCATGAACGGCCGCACTCAAGGCTCCCTCCGGAACAGCCGCAATCAATTGTCCCTTCTCGACAACCGTACCGGCTTCAATGATCGGCTGAGCCGGAGCTCCGACATGCTGCTGCAGGGAAATCCGAACCTCTGGGGAAACATACGACCATGCCGTTAACGGCGCCTCCCGATCAAATTCCGCGAGCCCCAGTCGCAAAATCAGCCGCTTCACGGGCACCCGCCTGTACGCACGGGCAGAATGAACTTCATAATTCGTAGTTTTAGGTATATACCGAATGCGGTTAGCACCTAACTGCTGTTTCAGCATAAAATTGATTTGATGCGGTTTCAAATGCGCCGGACAGGCAAATAATGTACACACGCCGCACTGGCTGCATAAGTTGGCCTGCGTCAGTTCCTCCGGCCGGGCGAGAGTATACTTCATGGCTCGCATAAGCAAATGAGGCTGCAGATTATGTCCCAGCAAATGACGCGGACATATATCGGTACACATGCGGCATTGTTCGCAGGCGCTTCGCCCTTCCAGCAGGGCCTGCCGATCCGTCGCCGTTTTTGTCACGATAAGAGGATGCGTCTTTTTCAAAATGATATAGGCCTTGGTTTTTTTCATGACCGTCGCCCTATCATCCGACAGTACCTTGCCCATCATCGGACCGCCGTCAATGACTGCATACTCCGTAAGATCCGTGATTCCGGCCTGTGCGGCTGCCGCCTGCATGGGCGTCCCTACGGGAATCGCTGCCGTAAACGGCTGCGGTACATCGCCCGACACCGTTACAAAGGACTCCGTAACCGGAAGTCCTTCCATGGCCCGTCCGATATTAAGCGCCGTTTCTACATTCACTACGACACATCCGACCTTGATGGGGATTCCCCCTTCGGGGACAATGCGGCCTGTCACTTCATAGACCAGGATCTGTTCATCCCCTGCCGGATAAAAATCAGCCAGCTCAAAAACCTCTATCTTCTTGTGCAACTCCCCTATTCGTTTCCGAAGCAAAGTAATAACTTGGCTATGCTTTTTCTTAATGCCGATAATCGCATGACTAGCCTGTACTGCCTGCGCTGCCGCCTCAAATCCAGTCAATATGCGATCCGTATACACAGCTAACAACTGCTGATCTACCCGCAGCAGCGGCTCACATTCCGCCGCGTTCATCAACATATACTCAGCCGCAGACCCCAGCTTGGCATACGTAGGGAATCCGGCCCCGCCGGCCCCGATAATACCTGCATCCTTAACCTGTTCTATCAAATCCAATCCCAGTCACCTCTATACTAGTCTTTTACCCTTGCCCATTCGTCATATTATTACCCTGTTTCATCAGAATTCTTCAGATAAATTATTATATCATTTTAGTTTTGGTAATAATATACATGTGAAAAGTGCAAACAATAAAGTAAAAAAACTAGACAAAAAAGTGTTATTTTTTATACACGCCCCTTTGCCATATCTATCTTATATACTATACCCTGTCTCTGCTGCCATTCCTCAGCCGAAATAATATTCCCACTCTTTTTCCGACAACGTACCGTAAGAACGCCTGCAAAATTTTTTCTGGCATTTTCGGCACTGCCGTACCGTCAAGGGGGCTTCAATCCCCTTCTGTTTTTTCAACTTTGAAATCTTTGAAAACGCCCTGAAAAAATTGTCATTTTCAATATTCGGATCATCCAGCACGATCTCCTGCAAGCAATCAAACCCGATGGGTTCATGGGCATTCCGGACAGCTACATACTGGCAGATATCGCCGGCACAGAACTGTTCCTGCAGCTCCTGCAGCGAACGGAAATATAACTCTTCCCCGCGTTCCCCTGCCCACCGCAGGGGATGATCCCGCGTAATCCGGACCTCCTGCCCGGCTAATTGATCCAATACCTCCAAGGAATACACATACAGTACCGGGCCGTACAAATTATACCGGTGAACCCGGTCATGCTCATCACAAGAAGCAAAAAAAACATCATGAAACATCCCTAACGGACGCGTCGCCGCATCACGGCGCCGGAACGACGGCACCCCGCCGTCGGTTTCCAACACATCACCGGGCAAAAGCCCGCCGCTCTCTAAATACAGCAAAGACGTCGCAACCGTATCGGCATGATACAACGAAGTTACACCCTTGTCACGAAGAACCTGTTTGATTTCCTTAACTGAAATACTCATATACAGCCCTCCCACCTATAAAAACGATTCCGATCCATACCACTTCATCCGCACCTATCTATCTTCCTCCATTATACACGTTCCCAAAACAAAGTCGAATACTAACAAACAAAAAAACAATTTCTATACCAAATAGTTACCTGCCGATCCCGTAAAATACGATATATGCATACCGCTTTTAATCCCCACTATACCTAGCTGTATAAGCTATTTCAGCAAGAATTTCCGGCAAAATATTCCGTTTCGAGTATCGCTATTAACGAGGAATAAATATTCACAAATCCCATAAAATCTGCTATACTAAATATAGCACTACTATGTATCTTCAGAAAAAACAAGGAGGCGTTATTCATGCACCGGTTAGAAGAAATTAAAAAAGCAATCGTCGGCTTCAGCAAAGGCTGTACGGAAAATACAGGAGGAGGCTGCTGCGGCATGCAAGTTCCCCCTCCCGAACTGCGAGAACTGCAAAAACTAAAAGAAGAATATAAAAAGAAAAGCAAGTCTCATGAAATAAAAAAATAATACCTGCACGGCATCGCTCGCTGCAACCCAAACATACCCGGCCATCTAAAAAAGATGGCCGGGTATGCTGCAACCTAGGGGGAAAAAACAGGTAATTCACTCTTTTTTTGCGCGTCACGTTGTTCCTTCAAAAAAGGTTTTCTACCTATCTCCTGACAAGAGAGCCGAGGACATCTTTTTTTATTTATAAAAAAGCCCTTAAAAGCCTCTCTTGTCAGGAGATACGCAGTGAGCTGCTTTTGCAGGAACAAAGTGACGCACAAAAGTATGCGAATCGCTTAGTTTGTTTATCAGGTGGCCGAGTGCAGCGAGGTCGGAGAGGTTAGACCTTTCCCTTCAACTTCATCCAGTAAAAAGCAAGGGCAACCTCTCAGTCACCTACGGTGCCAGCTAGCAAACAAACTAGCTGATTCACTTTTTTTGCGCGTCACGCTGTTCCTTCAAAAAAGGTTCTCTACCTATCTCCTGACAAGAGAGCCAAGGACAAAAATATTTTTATATTTTTTCTAATACAGCGTCCCTTAAAGCCTCTCCTGCCAGGAGATAAGCAGGGAGCTGCTTTTGTAGGAATACCGTGACGCACAAAAGCATGCGAATCGCTTAGTCAGGTGGCTTCGGATACGGTTTTTGTCCGAAGACGGAGCTCTTAAAAGCCTCTCCTGGCAGGAGATAAGCAGTGAGCTGTTTTTGAAGGAATGCAGTGACGCACAAAAGCATGCGAATCGCTTAGTTTGTGTATCAGGTGGCCAAGTGTAACGAGGTCGGAGAGATTAGACACATATGGGTTATAGCAGTTATTATGACACTATCTGCATATCCAAAAAATGACAATCATAACGTACAATCAAGGCAATAAAAATCAACGCTATACCGGCACCTGTCATAAGCCATTGAAGAGGTATAACATCTGCCAACGGTCCAAAAACACCCATGCCAATAGGCAGAAACCCTGAGTACATGGAACCAAGCAAACCAAATATGCGTCCCTGCATAGGAATCTCCGTTTTTTCTTGAAGCAGCGTCGTAATAGATGTCTGTACTATCGTCATGGCTATCCCGTAAGATAACATTAAAATAAGATACAATATAAAGTTGCGCGCAATCCCCATGCCCATGGCAAATATACCGTAAGCAGTAAGGCTTACGAACAAGATTTTAACACGGCTGACGCAGTCCCCCCACATACTTATAATAAGACCACCTAACGTCATTCCCGCAAAGCCTATTAATTCTACTACCGTTAAATACCAATACGTATCACCGTAGATACGACATACAAGAAGTCCCGCAAGAAAACCTGCCGGAACGGTCAAAAAAGTAAATGCTCCATACACGATCAATAATTTCCCAATAATCCTATCTGAAAAAGCATAGTGAATCCCCAGCTTCATATCTGTAAAAATGGACACTTTTTTTCTCTGTACATTTTGTTTCGGAATTAACACACTAGACAAAATACCGATACCGATTGCCGCGGTAGAAACATCCACCATCATTGTCGACTCCAATGTACTTATGGAAAAAATAATTCCGGCCGCGGCAGGAGCTGCAAACTGAACAATAGATTGCATCGCCGCGTTAATTCCATTATAGCGCATCAACTGTTCTTTGGGCACAAGCTGTGGTATAACAGCATTGACTGCAGGCGTTTGAATACCTGCCCCTAACGAACGAATAATCGACATGATAAGCAGCCCGTCCAACAAAAATAACGTAGCGGAAATATAAGGAATAGCCAACATCATTATTAATGTAACTGCTGCAATCACCATATCTGCACCAATAATCAGTTTTTTACGATTATACCGGTCAGCCCACACCCCTCCGACAAAAGAAATCAGAAACTGCGGCAAGTACGAACAAACAGTAAATGCAGCCACCCACGTCCCCGAAGATGTCTGCATCGTCACATACCAAATAATAGCCATTTGAACTAAAGTAGAACCAAATAGTGTAATACATTGACTAATAAGGAAAAAAATCGTTTTCTTTTTCCAATCAGATAATTGTCTGTTATGCATTTGAATCACCCTCCTATGTATGTGGAGGAAGTACAAACCGTTGTGTAGGATACCCAAACTCAATAAGGAGCTCCTTTTCCGCAAAACCAAGTTGTTTTAGCTCCTTACGATAGCCGGTGTCCGCTTTATCATGCTCGCGATATGTCGTCGTACTGATTTCACGGCCGGGAAGATACTCTTCCATCAACTTGTCCAAAAATATGTTTTGAATCCCGCAGCTTCGATATTGTGGATGCACGCCCATAAATTCAATACTACCCGTATCATAAGAAAATACCATGGTGCCAACCGCACTATCTTCATTTTTCAAAATCAGAGCCCGCCTCCCCTGAATACTGTCAGTTAACTTTTGAAGATACTCTGTTTCATCAAGATACGGATATCCATCGATTACAAGACGAACAAGTTTTATCCATTCGGGAATATCATCTATTGCAGCAAGGCAGATATCCGATTTTAAAAATGCCATACCGGACACTTTTTTATGCAGAGAAAATCGTAACTGCAGTGGATAAAAAGTTTTCTGCTCACGATATACCGCAGGTGGCACTTTATACATAGCCTTAAAACCCACAGTAAATGCTTGCTGACTCTCGTACCCACAAATAAAAGCAATCTCAATAATAGGTCTTTCCGAAAACACCAGCAATTTTGCCGCCTCGGTAAGTTTCCTGCGTCCCACATAATCGTGGATGGTAATACCAACCGTATCCATAAATATGCGGTGTAAATGATATTTGGAATAATGGGCTGCTGTTGCTACTGCATCAAGATCCAATTTGTCATCAAGATGATTTTCAATAAACTCAATGACCATTTCGATCCTCATAATCACAAGGTTATCCATCTTTACTTCCTCCTTTCCACAAAATAGGATAGCAGTTTTGATATTCTTTGTTTTAATAAATATTGCTATTTTTATTATAATCCATACAAAAATTATGACAACAACGAGCTATGTCAGCTTCTTACATACAAACACCATATCCACTCTTACACAGGTGGATATGCAAAAAAACGTTTTTTTAATATGTAACGCACAAAAAATTAAAAATACTTATTTTTTGTGCGTTTTATAATACTATGTAAGATATCTAGATAAATTGTTACTGATATTGCAGCAAAACAAGCTATAACAAAATAGGTAATTTTACTTGATGTTTTATCTAACTATACACACGCCCTTAATCAGTAACTATCACAAGCTTAAATTCTTCTAAAACCATAGCCCTATTACTATCTATATCAAAATAAATGCTATTCAAATAATAATTCAACTTTTATCTAAGTACGATATGCCACTGTATAATACAATCATGCTATAATATACATACGATGATAAGGCGGTGATATAAAATGATAGGTTTATTTGATTTAAGAAAAGACAGTGCCTCTATGGAAGAAATATATATCCGGATTGAAAAAGATTCTACCGTACAAGGTCCCAATTTAGTGATTTTAGTAACAGCTGTTTTAATTGCCTGCGTAGGATTAAATATGAACAGCGTTGCCGTTATTATCGGAGCCATGCTCATATCACCGCTCATGGGAGGTATTGTCGCCATCGGATATGGAATGGCAACATATGATATCCATTTTATTAAACAATCAGTCATTAAATTAGGCTTCCAAGTCGGTTTTGCCCTCCTCGCTTCAACCATATACTTTTCACTTACACCTATTTCTACACCATCGTCAGAATTAATCGCCCGCACCTCTCCTACCATCTGGGATGTATTGATAGCCCTATGCGGAGGAATCGCCGGCGCCGTCGGCAACACCCGGATAGAAAAAAGCAACGTTATACCAGGTGTCGCAATTGCCACCGCTCTCATGCCACCCTTATGCACAGCTGGATACGGTATTACCATGCACTCATTGAAATTTTTTGGCGGAGCTATTTACTTGTTTTTCATCAACGGATTTTTTATTGCTCTATCTAGTTTCTTAATTTTCAAACTACTGCGCGTACCTATCAAAAACAGCATTGGCAAAGAACATTTTAAACGACAGCAAACACTTCTATGGATCATCGGAATCTTGATTACTGTCCCCAGCATTTACATGGCCTATCAATCCGTAGATGCCAACATAGCAGACTTCCAAGTGAAAAATTTTATTTCTAAGGAAGCTGACTTTGATACATCCAGTATCGTTTCGTACCAATTTGACAATGGGATACTGACGATAGACCTAATCGGCATGCCGTTGACCGATAAAGAAATTGACAACCTAAAAAAATCCATGAAACACTACAGCAAATTAGACAACGCAGAACTGCGGATTGTGCAAACCAACAGTAGTGATTCATTAAACAAAGAACAAATACAGCAAATTATTAATACCAAAATACACAATGAAACCAAAGATGATAACGGAAAATCTTACAAGGAACTAGCCAATCAATACTATCCAGACTACAAACGAACAATCAGCGACCAAAAAATCATCTTGGCCCTCAAAAAACAAGCTCCGACACTCTTCCCAGAAATAATCGACATCAAGGGAGGTTCGATTGCCAGCATAACGGAACAGCAAAAAGTGAATTACCAAACCTTTATAGCATTTGTCACCGTGCAAAAACGAATGTCTTCAACAAATGCAGAAAAACTAAAAAACTGGATCGGGCAGCAAGTAAAAATCCCTGTCCTCCTCTATATCTCACTCCAAAACAGCAACGAACAAGACATCTATGGAACCGGAATTGAATAACATAAAAACAAAATCAACCGCGCAGTCACCCTGTAGTGCCCGCTGACAAACTAGGTGATTCACTCTTTTTTACGCGTCACGATGTTCCTTTTAAAATGCTTCTCTACCTATCTCCTATCAGGAGAGCCGAAATCAAGTGCATCTTTTTAATATTTTTCACACAGAGCCCTAAAGCCTCTCCTGACAGGAGATAAGCAGAGAGCTGCTTTTGAAGGAACGCAGTGACGCACAAAAGTACGCGAATCGCTTAGTTTGTTTATCAGGTGGCCGAGTGTAGCGAGGTCGGAGAGGTTAGACCTTTCCCCTCAACTTCATCCTGCAAAAAAAAACAAAACCGCATCACCGTGAGAGCAGCTGTTTCAGTTTTTCTTCTGTTTCCGTATGCCGCAGGGGCGTATCGATATATAACCGCAGTTCGTTTTCCGGCGTCATAAATACAGTATGTTCAAAAAACAAATTTCCCGCTTCAGGATGCCTGATTGTTTTCGTTATTTCACGTTCCGCTTCTACATCATGCAGCGGCCACCAGGTATTGAATTCCTCACTTTCCTCCCGCAAAGATTCAATTCCCCGTCTCAGCCAGGGATCATTACTATATCCGTCACAGGAAACACGAAACCTTGCAAGCATTTCCTTCGCCTTGATTTCCCAGTCTTCAAAACGGTTTCGGTACTCGGCATGGGTAAACATGATTTTAATAAGATTTCTATGAGATATGTCTATCTGGCTGCAGTCGACAAAAACGGCCGTATACGCTGCATTCCATCCGACGACATTCCAATATACATCCAGCAAGATCGCCGGTGAATACACCAAACTGTCCAATACATGCTGAAATATAGGTTTGAGTGTCTGTATGGGCTGCAACGGTTTTTCCGGCGTCAATTTTGCCAATTCAAATAGATACAGTGTCTCATACTCATTCAACATCAGTACCCGGGCGATGCTGCGCAATACGGAGGGCGATATTCGAATATGGCGTCCCTGCTCCAGCCAGGTGTACCACGTAACACCGATCCCAGCCAGCATGGCTACCTCTTCACGCCGCAATCCCGAAGTACGCCGCCGGGACGTGTCAGATATTCCGACTTGGGTAGGGTGTATCCGCTCTCTTCGCGCTTTGATAAAATTTCCTAACTTCTCATATCGCTGATTATCGGTCTCCATTATATCCCCCTCTATTTTCATACTGGTGTAGAATATATACCATGATAAATAAGCCCTTTGTAATAAGATAGGGACAGTGTACAATGAATTCTATCACTCGTCAATAAGGCAAAGAATATCTATCATGAAGCAACAGCAGCCCCCCACGTATTAACCCGTCGGTTAATATGGATCAGGTGGATTCGAATACGTTTTTCGTCCGAAGACGGAGCCCTTAAAAGCCTCTCCTGACAGAAGATAAGCAGAGAGCTGCTTTTGAAGGAATGCAATGACGCACAAAAGCATGCGAATCGCTTAGTTTGTCTATCAGGTGGATTCGGACACGGGTTTTGTCCGAAGACGGAGAGGTTAGACCTTTCCCTTCAACTACACCCTAAAAAAAGGCAAGTGCAACCTCTCAGTCCCCTACGGTGCCAGCTAATAAACAAACTAGGTGATTCACTCTTTTTTTGCACGTCACGTTGTTCCTTCAAAAAAGGTTCTCTACCTATCTCCTGACAAGAAAGGCGAAGGTAAGGGATAAAAGAAAAGTCTAACCTCTCAGTCCGCTTCGCGGCCAGCTCTCCTGTCAGGAGAGCCGAAGGCAAAGGAACTTAAAGCCTCTCTTAACAGGAGATAAGCAGGGAGCTGCTTTTGAAGGAATGCAGTGACGCACAAAAGTACGCGAATCGCTTAGTTTGTCTGTTAGGTGGATTCGGACACGGTTTTCGTCCGAAGACGGAAAGGTTAGACCTAGCCCTTTCCACTACCTCCAACAAAACAACCATCCCGCCAAAATGCCCCCGCACCTGCGGGGGCATTGGCATTATACTATTTCATAAAGGACCGTTCCAGTTCGCGTATGGCGTCAAGCCCGATCATTTCATTGAAATCAGGAAATGCTACCATATGCTTCGTATCGTGTTTTGATGTATCGTCTTGTTTCACTTTTTTCAGCATATCCATCATTGCCTGCGTCACCGTATAGAGCGTCGTCACCGGATAGATGACGATTTTAAAACCGATAGCTTCCAGTTCCTTTCCCGTAAGCATCGGGGTTTTCCCATGTTCCACCATATTGGCCAGCAGCGGTTTATGGATCGTATTGGCTATGGTCTGCAGTTCCTCGACTGATTGCGGAGCCTCGACAAAAAGCACGTCAGCTCCGGCTTCAGCGTACAAGGCTGCCCGCGCCAGGGCTTCGTCAAAGTCGATGACGGCTCGCGCATCGGTTCTGGCAATGAGCACCGTATCCGGGTCTTTTCTGGCATAACAGGCGGCTCTGATTTTTGCCGCCATTTCTTCTTTGGGGATGATTTGTTTGCCCTCCATATGACCGCAGCGTTTCGGCATAACTTGATCTTCGAGCTGGATAGCTGCCAGTCCGGCTCTTTCATATTCCTGTACGGTCCGAACGACGTTCAGCAGTCCTCCGTAGCCGTTGTCTGCATCGGCAATAACGGGAATATCCACGGCTGCCGCTATATTTTTCCCTTCGCCGGCCATTTCCGTCAAAGAAAGCAGTCCGATATCCGGTCGACCGATCAAGCTGGCAGATAATCCGTAGCCGGTCATATATACCGCTGGAAATCCTGCTTTTTCAATCAGTCTTGCCGACCATGCATCATAAGCTCCCGGTGCCCGGATAATCCCGGGTTCGGCCAACATTTTTCTTAATTTTTTTGCTTGTGACATACTCTCCATCTCCTCTAGGAACGCACGGTGTAGGTTTCTTCCATAGCAGTATAAGCCGGAAGTCCGATAAGCTGATTAAATTCCGTAAACGACATCATCGTATCCGCCAAGGATGCCGTCGTTCCGTTTTGCTTCAAAACCGCAAACAATTTCATCAACGTCTGGGCCATGGCATAAATGGCCGATACGGGAAATACAACCGCATCAAAACCTATGTCTTGTAAATCATTCGCCGTAAGTCCCGGTGTTTTTCCGTGTTCCACCATATTAGCCAACAGCGGTTTCCCCAGTGGCTTTAAGACAGAGACGATACGTTTCATTTCCTCCAGAGACTGCGGTGCCTCTACAAATAACATATCCGCTCCGACTTCCGCATAAGACCGGGCCCGGTCCAGCGCATCATCCAATCCGTTGACGGCACGGGCGTCCGTCCGGCCGATGATGACCAGATCAGGATCTTTTTTGGCTTCTGCAGCCGCCTTGATTTTCATTACATGTTCTTCTCGGGAAATAACTTTTTTCCCCTCCATATGGCCGCACTTTTTGGGCCATACCTGATCCTCCAGCAAAATCGCCGCAGTTCCGGCATTTTCATATTCCCGTACCATCCGCCGGACATTCATCGCATTGCCGTATCCCGTATCCCCATCGGATACAACGGGAATCGTGACGGCATTGCATATATTGCGCAGGGAAAATGTCATTTCCGTCAGCGATACATACCCTACATCCGGTTCACCGAGCATGCTGGCCGCTACCTGATATCCGCCCATGATCACACCGGAAAAACCTGCTTTCTCTGCCATTTTGGCACTAAAAGCATCATATACCCCCGGCAGCACCAGGATATCCGGAGCCGCCAGCAGTTCGCGAAACTTCTTTTTATTCGTCATAAAAAACACCCTCTTTATCTTAATAGTAATACGACACGCTATGCTTCCACTTCTTTTTCTATCGATTCCAAACTCTTGTTTGTTGTTTCTCTCCCCAGTATGGCTACACAAATGGCAATAATGACATACATAATAAATGAGGAAATAAACACAGCGGCTTTCCCGCCGGAATTAAACAAATAGGCGATCATGAACGGCGACGCGATCGTCCCCGCCCGGCCGAACGAATTGGCCAGAGAAGCTCCCATCATACGCACCGAAGTCGGAAACAACTCCGGAATATATCCCATGATGACCGCAATAAGCACATTGCCGCCCATGATAAAAGCAAAACCAAAAGCACTCATCGTATATATATTGGTAGAATAACCGTAGAGCAAGGACAAAAATGCCAAAACAACGGCATCGGCGATAATTGTCTTTTTCCTGCCAAACTTATCACTGACCCACGCAGCCAATATATTCCCCGGGATAGCCCCCAGCATAATAAAAAACGTAACGCCGAAGGTCATGACCTGACTGAACCCCTCCTTGATGAAAAACGTAGGGACCCATGCCGTAAACGTAAACCACGCCGGCAGATACAATAAGGAAATAATAATAGACAAGAACGTCATCTTCCGGATACCCGGAGACCATAGCGATACTTTCTTTTCTGCTGCACTTTGTTCTGTTTTTTCACCCTCCCGTACTATCTCTGTCTGCGTAAGCGGCGGCAAATCAGGAATACCTTTTTCAAATTGCTGCAGTGCACTTTCTGCTTCTTCCAACCGATGCTGTTCCTCCAGCCACCGAGGAGATTCCGGCATAAATTTCAATTGCAGGAGCCAGATAAAAATGGGAGGAATACCGGCGATCCAGAACATCGATCGCCAGCCGTACGTAGGAATCACGACCAATGCCAGCAGTGCGGCCAAGGGCTGTGATAAATTGACCAGAAAAGATAAGGCGCTGAACCAAAACCCGCGTGTATTTTTCGGAGACAATTCGACCCAAAACGTATATCCCGTGATAATGACGCCGCCCAAGCCAAACCCTGCAATCGCCCGATAAATGACCAGATGACTGAACTCCGGAGCCAATGCGCAAGCACAAGTTGCGGCACTGTAAATCAAAAGCGTATATTTCATGGCAAATTTTCTGCCGAATTTATCACCAAAATACCCCGCCAGCAACGTACCGAAATACAGTCCAATAAAAGTAAACGAAATAAAAGTTGCATTTCCTGTCACACTGGAAAAGCCACCGGCCGCCATAGCTGCCAATACACCCCCAGCCAAATATAAATCAAACCCATCAAAAAAGCTGCCTCCGGCAATAAGAAAAAAACTCTTATAATGCGTCTTAGTCATCGGCAGCCGATCCATACGCGGACCTGCCATTACGCTTTTGCGCTGTTCCGCCATGATACATACCTCCTTCAATACGATGTGGACATTGCTCATTCATGCATGCATTTTTATAATCCGGATTATTTGTTCCAATCATATATATGAAATTATCATGCCATATAGAGGAATACGCCGTATCCGCGTATACTAGCCAAAAACACTCTTGAGAAACGGCGTATTCTCTCAAGAGTGTTTCAAATTGTGTTTTATTAGTGTTTCACTGATACACTTTCGGTTGTCGTAGCGAATTCTCCTGTTTCCGTTTTTTGCAGTTTGCGCCATAACGTAGCACGGCTGATACCCAGCTTTTTCGCTGCCAGCGATTTATTGCCGTGTACCTCTCTGAGTGTTTTGTAAATTTCGTTCAGTTCCGTATCCGTTCCCTTAAGCAGTACCTGTTGCTGCAGCAGCGTCTCAATAAGGCCCGAAAGACCTTGACTGGTCTTATATAAAACGGCGATGCGTTCGATCATATTGCGCAATTGCCGTACATTTCCATCCCATTCACATCGTTTCAGCAGCGAATCGAGTGCTACCTGCTGTATTACGTCGTTCGGCAAATCCGGCCGGAAGTCCGACAAAAATTTGGTAATAAGCAGCGGAATATCCTCACTCCGCTCCTGCAGTGACGGGATTCGCAATTCCAGTACACACAGACGATAATACAAATCCTTGCGAAAGGTACCGCACTGCACTAATTCCCATAAATTTTTATTCGTTGCCGCCAACACGCGGATATTGATCGGTATGATCCGTTCCCCGCCGATCCGCAGTACTTCATGCTCCTCCAATATCCGCAGGACCCGCGACTGGATCGCCATCGGCATTTCTGCTATTTCATCAAGAAAAATCGTTCCCTCATGAGCCAATTCAAAAAGCCCCTGCCTGCCGCCTTTTTTTGCTCCGGTAAACGCGCCGTTTTCATACCCAAACAACTCACTTTCCAGCAGACTCTCCGGAAGCGCCGCGCAGTTGATTGCCACAAACGGACCATTGCTGCGCAAACTGGCATTATGGATCGCCTGGGCAAAGAGTTCTTTTCCCGTACCCGATTCGCCGGTAATAAGAACCGATGCCTTCCAGCGTGCATACTGCAAGGCCATATCCTTGACTTCCTCTATACGTCGGCTGTCCCCTAATATATCCTCAAACGTAGTCTTAGCAATAAACCCCTTTTTATGCAAGGTCTCTCGGATCTTTTTTTCTGCCTTCTGCACCATTCCTATATCATTAAACGTCACGATCGCTCCGGAAATTCCCTGCTTGGTCTGAATCGGCACGCGATTCGTCAAGATCTGTACCTCGCCGATTTGCTGCACCTGATTAAGCTGCGGTTTTCCCGAATGCTGTACCGTATGCAGTGACAACGCAGGCAGCACCTCATCAGCCCGTCTGCCCACTACCTTTTCATGCTGTATCTTGGTGATTTTTTCAGCACTGGGATTAAAAACAGTCACGATACCTTCGCCATTAATCGCAATGATTCCCTCCTGCGTAGAACGCAGCATCGTTTTGATTTCTATCGTCTTGACCATTTCCTGCCGTTTCGTCCGAGCAACGGCAACCGCTGTTTCCAACGCCCGGATCACACTATCCTCGGAATACAAGAAAAAGCAGGAGTACCCCGCCCTCGTCACCGATTCGTACACAAAACTGCTGCCAATAAACGTCGTGATCCCCATGCTGATAAACTGCTGTATCATCCGTTCCGCCTCGTCCGCCGTCTTATACACGTACTAAACCACAGGATGCAGGAATAACTCCTTTGTATCATTCAAATAATCAATTCCTGTATGATACTTCAACAAGGCGATCGGTTCCTCTGACACAGCCGACTTTTTCATCGCCAGCAGCACATCCGTCACGGACGGCTTGATTTCCACCATAGGCTCTGTAATATACGCCGATAAAACACTATAATTTCCGCTGGCCGAAACAAACACATCGACCTCCTCCTGCAAAGCTAACGACTCTTTGATCCGCTCCGGCTGCGTCAGCAAATTACAATTCACAACACGCACCGTTACATCCGGCGGCAAAAACTCCTTTGCTCGGTCGACCACCTCTGTTAACTTATAATAGCTAATGATTGCAATCGTGATTGCCATAACAATCTCCCTCTCTGCCGCGCGGCACATACGAGCTGCACGAAAAATCCCACCAAAACCATACCATATTATATTCCCTGCGTACGACAAATATCCTTTATTACATACCAATTATGCAATTCACGTATAATAAAACAAAAAGCAAGAGAGCCGAAAGCATCACAGAGCCCTTAAGCCTTCCTTGACAGGAGATACGCAGAGAGCTGCTTTTGCAAGAACACAGTGACGCACAAAAGCACGCAAATCGCTTAGTTTGTTTTCTAGGTGGATTCGGACACGGGTTTCGTCCGAAGACGGAGAGGTTAGACCTTTCCCCTTCTCTCCCCCTACACATCACTATACCGTGCTATCTTGACAAATGACGTGATACAGCGTACTGTATTCACTATAATAAAATTTATCCATTATAGTGGACAGCAGGTGTTGTAATGATTTCAGCAAACGAAACCGTAAGTAGAAATCTTAAACGAATCCGGCAGGAAAGAAACCTTACCTTGGATGATTTAGCTATATTGACAGGTGTCAGCAAAAGTATGCTGAGTGAAATCGAGCGCTGTACCAAAAGTCCAACAATATCAGTACTGGAAAAAATATGCAGAGGAATTAAAATTCCCCTGGTACAGCTGACATATTTTGAAACGCCGCAGATATCGCTCACTGCCAACAATACGGTCAAGCACTATTCCGCGTGGGAGGGCTTCGAATTATTCGTTCTATTTGAATTTGACCCGGATAAAAAATTTGAAATTTTCCGCCATCGTATTGCCCCTAATTCCCAGCGAGTCTCAGAATGCCACGAAGCAGGCATACGGGAATATATTATTTGCACAAGAGGTGTGTTTAGTGTACAAGTCGGAGAGCAAACCTTCCCATTGCAGGAAGGGGAAGCCCTCCAATTTCTGGCCAATTGCCGCCATGCCTATGGCAACGAAACAGACAAGGAAGTACAAATTATGATGCTTCTATATCATGAATACACGAGGAATCTCCGCATGACTACCTATATAAAAAGAATAACCCGTTTGATAGTTGGACTATTTCTGTTTTCCCTTGGCTCCTTTTTGACCATACAAGCCAATATCGGCCTAGCTCCTTGGGAAGCTTTCAGTATGGGCTGTGCCTATCTGACGGACCTCTCCTACGGCAATATTGTCGTTATCACCGGACTCCTCATCATCCTGATCGATCTGGCATTAAAGGAAAAAGTAGGAGTCGGTACAGTCCTCAATGCCATACTCATCGGGAAATTTGTTGATCTGATCCAATATGCCGATATCATTCCCCAAATGCCCACCATGGAACTCGGTCTGGCAATGCTCCTCATAGGGCAAATCATTATCTGCATCGGAAGCTATTTCTATATCGGGGCCTCCCTTGGCTGCGGTCCTCGTGACGCGTTGATGGTCGCACTGGGAAAACGGCTGCCCTCCGTACCTATCGGAGCGATCCGCGGATTACTGGAAGGCACGGTCTTGATCATTGGCTGGCTGCTAGGTGCCAAAGTCGGCATGGGAACTGCCATCTCCGTATTGGGCATCGGAATTATCCTGCAATATACCTTTAAACTGCTGCATTTTGACGTAAAAAGTATCGAACACGAAAGTATATACGACACTATGAAAATAACCACGCTATCAAAAAGTAACCCAGACATATAAAAATTAAAAAACAAGGAATAAAGAAAAAAGGCAACTTCTCAGTCACCTTGCGACGCCAACTAGCAAACAAACTAGGTGAGTCACTCTTTTTTACGCGTCGCGTTGTTCCTTTAAAAAAGTCCCCTCCTTTTTCCGCTTCCGGGTAAATGCAGGCAAAAAAAAAGACTCTATCTTCATCATCAGAAGATGAAGGGAAGTCGTCTCGATAGGAATTTTACATGCATATACAACAGCAAGTATATAGGTATAGTACAAGATAACCGGTGGGCGACCGGGATCTTTTTTTGCGGATGATTTGAAGACTGCGATAGAAGCGATGACGTACTACGCTTTCCGTAATATACAGTTTTTTAGCGATTTCAACAAAACTGTATCCTTGATATTGCAGGATAAGTATCTGCTGCCATTCATGCGGCAATTGGTCTATGATTTTCTTGATATGACCGATTTCTTCTTTTTTGATAATCGCGTCAGCCGGATTGATGGCTTTCGGGTCGCAAAACCGGTCGAAGTTGTCTACGCCGTCCTCATTCCCTCCTGAATCATATATATCTACTCTGTTTTTGTGATGCTTCATGACATCTCGTTCACTGTTGCTTACATGCCGGCGGACGTATTTCGTAATATGGTATTGAATCGACTCCGGCCAGTTGAAGTCGTACTCAAAAATACATTGCAGCATGCCGTGGTATGCTGCAGAAAGCGCTTCGTCCCGGGAAATCAGCCGGGCATGATGGTGTTTCCGTACCGTATGATGAATCAACGGCATAAAGCGATCCGTAATAAAAGCAACGGCTTCTTTGTTTCCTTGCTGTGCAGATCGTATCCAGGGTCGTAATGATTCTGTCATAATTATCAATCCTCCATGTATTACTTACGTTAACAATGACTATATCGTAACGTAACTTAATTAATATATTCTTAGAAAATCATCCCATATAATTAAATTTATATTAAAAATATTTTGTTTTTACCGCAAACATTAAAATAAAATGAGAAGATGAATCTCCCATCTCGCTTGGGTATCAAAGAATGTGTCCGTACACGCGTGTACGGACACATTCTGTTGTACAATACCAATCACTTAATCCATCGTCTCAACTGTATGAGTCACGATATTACCGGCTTTAAGTTCAGCAAGGTCACCGTTTTTCGTAGCAAATAATTTGCTCTCGATAATCGTTTTTGCTGCTGCATCGATCGCTGCTTTATCCAAATCGTCCTTCGGGTTCTTTACCGCGTAGCTGATTTTAGTTCCCTGCACATCGGCAAATTGGAGCTGCAGTGTTTTCGTTTCAGTTTTTATCATATTCCGTTCCTCCTTCCTCTAATAATAAAATATACTGCTTAGGCTTCGATGACGTTTTCCGTTGTTTCAACGATTTTTGTCAGCGTATCTGCCTGAAGACCGGCGATTGCGCCTGCAACCTGCAGCAAGGACTGCGGTTCTGCACCCGCTTTTAATTTCGCAAATGTGATTTGACGATTTTTTTCCTTGTTGTTTGCATCTTTATAGGTCACAACCAGTTTCAACTTGTTGGACACTACATTGCGTTCTGCCATAGTTCATCCCTCCTTTCTTCCCAATATATAAAAAGCTCATGAGCTTGTTTATCTTTAAAACAGGGACCCACAAACCGGCTATACGGCGACAGCGGCTTGCTGTTCCATATATTGCTTGATGCCGCGGGCAATAGCCGCTGCAGTTTCCCGTTTTTTTGCATTGTATCGTACCATATCCGCCATATGATCAATAAAACATACCTCAACCAACGCGGCGGGCATGATTGTCCCTCGCAATACCCATAACTTAGGACGTTCCTTCAAGCCGCGGTTCGGCAGTCCCAGCACGGCTTGTATCTGCTGCTGGATGCAATGCCCCAATACCAGGCTGGCCGGAGTCGTATTGACCAGTGTTTCCGTACCGCTTGCCTTCCCGTTAAAGGCATTGAAATGAATAGACACAAAGAGATCGGCCTTCCTATCGTTGGCTTCATCACAAACCGCCGCCAGGTCATCATCCTGACGCAGCCGCACTGCGACACCGGTTTGTTCCAAGCATTCCTGCACCATTTCTCCCAAGACAAACGCCTCATCACATTCTCGTACTCCGGTAACCGGATTCACTGCCCCGCTGTCAAGCTGCCGGTCGTGACCGGGATTTATAAAACAAAGCATACTATTCCTCCTAACGTGTCATGAAGCATGGGCTCCATAACAGCTCCACTATATACTATTCGCTAACGATCTTGAAAAACATCGGTCCGCTGGCACGGACACTCCTGACTACCGGTCAGATTCATGGTAACGGAATCACCGATGGCGACTCCCGTTGTTTCCTGGACCGGTGCCGACGGGCAAGGACAGCGCGGTGCATATCCGCACGAAGCATAGGGCTTCAGGGGAATGATCGCCGACAGCACGCGCTGCATGATGAGCACGATAGCCTGCCGGTCTATATGCCGAAGAAAATAAAACATTCCGATTCCTCCTTTCTGGATAATGGTTTCTGCTATTAGGGAGAGATACGCCGCATACGCAGCTCTATCGATCCATCTTGACACAAATGCATGACGGTCCGGTACGGGCTGTGTTCCCGTTCCTGTTGCTGCCGGTGCTGCATGCAATTCGTGATTTCAAGCCAATTTCGCTGAATCAAGGTATCACTGATCTCCGGATAAAATAAGCGGGCAAACGTCGTGACCTCCGGATCGACTTCCGGCTCAGGAAATCGGTTACCTGCTGCAGCTTCCTGCCGGATTTTCCGCAGGCGATGCAATATGCGCGATTTTTCCGTATCCTTCACACCCGTCTCGGGCCGAGATGTTTTCATATATTCCTCCCTTGCCATCGCCCGCCATTCTTCGACAATTTCAGCAATGGAGGGCAGAAATCGATACCGGATGATCAGTCTGCGCGACAAGTTCCTCGCTTGATCCAGCGTCATCGTATCCGGCAGCAGTTCATCAATGATAGTCGTCCAGCGGCTATCGATCTGCTGGGCCTGTCTTTGAAAACAACTGATTAAGTTTCCGAGCAACAGCTGGCGAGAATCCAAATTCATTGTCTTGTTCCTCCTGCGTGTATCGCGGACTATTCCGCAAAATACCTTGTATATATCGGATATGCGATTTGCCTTGCACATAGGCTTTATCAATAGCGTCGCAAACCGCCTCCGTTCCCCAATCCGCTTCAAGCTCCCGCAGTTCCTGTACCGTCCCTGCCGAAATCATCCCGAAATGCTGCTGATAATAGCCCCCCGCTCTTTGCAGCGGTTCCGACAAATCAGCCTTTTCCGCCTCCTCGCAAGACACCTGGGATTCCGTCTGTGGAGCCGCTGCGAAACAGGATGCTTCCACTAGGTGGTGTGCGTCCGTCTTATCGGCAGCCGCTGCCTGCCGCTGCCGATAAGCGGCCACGCGCTTACGGGTATGTTCCCGACGGCGCTGCAGCGTATCGTAGTCCTGATCCTCCTCCCACGTAAGCAGGCGGATCATACCGTTTTCCTCACGTACGAGAAGTTCCAGTTCTTCGAACAGTTCCAGCACCTTTTCCATAAAAGGCTTCCGTCGTCCCAGATGACGAGCCAGTAATTCGGCCGTCATTGCCTGTCTGCTTGATAGATATATGTACCCGCGGTCATTGATTTTGCCTGCCATATCCTTGAGCATGCACCAGATAACATAATAGGAATCACCATTGGGCTGATGCAGCATATACCGCACCTTGGGAGTATCAAATATACCTACCTGCGTTTTGAGCCACTGTAACTGTTTCACAGAAAAACACTCCTTTTATATGGATAGTTTGGTTTGGGAAAATTACCCCTCTACTTATATAAGGGATTTTCCCAAGGCGAAATCGCAACGTAAATTCAATTGTTTATAATTTATTTATAATTTATTTATAATTTGTTTATTATCGGCCCGTGAAAAAGAGGGTATATTTCTTTCTGTTTCTATTCTGCGTATCGTTTTTTCTTTTTCTGCTGCGTTACGTAACGCGTTACCCATGTTCCGCCGGCAGACCCATACGATCCACGTTTTTCCCCTATATAACAGAACCGCAGGCAAAAAAAATAACCTCCCGCTGCCTATCGGCAGCAGAAGGTGGTCTCTTGATACAAACAAAGAACTCCGTAACAATAGAGAAGAAACGTATTATAAACCGCATATGGAATTGCGGCCTTTTTGTTTTGCTTGATATAAATTCCGGTCTACCTGCTCCAGCCATTCCTGCATTTCCATATCTGTCTGAAGTGGACAGAACCCGATACTGCAGGAGGTCCGGATGATTCCCTCCGGCACGGTAAAGGTAAATGCCGTCACCGCATCATGCACCGTCCGGGTGATCCGTTCGGCTTCTGCCCGGGATACGTCCTCCAGATACAGCAGGAATTCATCTCCGCCGTACCGGGCAACCCAGCTTGACAAATTGGGAACTGCCGCCTGCAGCAGACCGGCGAATTGCTGCAGTACCACATCTCCGGCCCGATGTCCATAAGTATCATTAATATGTTTAAAAAAGTCCATATCGAGCATCAGCAAATATGCCGTACTACCTGCCAGCGCATGATTGAATAGCTGTATCGGCAGCCGTTCGTTGATGAACCGCCGGTTAAAGACGCCCGTCAATTCATCCTTGACGACCGAATCATTGAAACGCAAGATCGCCTCGGCAAAATTCTCTTCTTTGCCGTCCCTCATCGTAGTCCAGATACTTTTATGCGTAATATCCGTCAGCAGTTCCAATACATAGTGTGTTTCGTGCCACGAAAACAGGCTGGTCGTAACCAGAAAAACCTGTGACCCTATCATTTCAAACTTAAATAAGGTTGTTTTCTCCTGCTGCACGCGCAGGGCGATGCAATTATCACAGAATCGATCTTTGTTCCAGACACTGTAGCAGGGGGATTTCTCCAAATCCGGCACCTCTTTGCCCGGATTATACACGACCGTATTGCGTACGGGATCTACGATCCGCACGACATCATACACATTGGTTAACACAGATAACGCATGTTCTACTTTTTCTAAAAATAAATGATCCATGATGAATAATCCTTTATACATGAACAAAATACACGGCAACCAGCTGTTACCTATCCGATATTATACTATATTCCCCTCATAATAAAAATAAGTGCAGAAGAAAATTTATATAAAAATCCCGTCTGCACCCGGCGTAAAATGCACCCTCCGGGCTGGATGCTATCCAACCCGGAGGGTGCACTGCAAATCACAAGCTAGGAGGAATAACCACCATTCTTTCGGCGGCTTGTAACCATAGCAAGACTATTGAATTTCGGTTCTGCGGTTGATTGCTCTGCCTACTTCCGTATCATTGCTGGCAATCGGATGGCTGGCTCCCATGGAAAGGACCTGAATACGGGATTGATCGATACCATTGCTTACCAAGAAGGACTTGATCGCTTCGGCACGCTGCATTGCCAATGCCGTATTGTAGGTATCCGTTCCTACATTATCCGTATTGCCTGTTAATACCAGCTTTTCACCATCATGCTTCTTGGCATATTCCAAGACCTTCAGCAGATACGGTGCCATTTCCGGTTTAAGATCAGATTTATCGAAATCAAACTGGATATTGCCTAGTGCTTCATTGACGATCTGTTTTTCCGTCTTTACGCTGCCCATTTCCAGTTTCAACGCTTCGATTTCTTTCTTGAGAGCTGCAATATCTGCCGAATTATCCATTGCTTTTACTTCCGGTGAAGACTTGCCAAGCCGCACGGTAACGCCGAAACGCCACATTCTTTCCCCGCTGTCGAGAGCCATGGCCGCTCCAAGCAAGACATCACGGTTCACATAGTGATAGGCTCCGAAAGCGATGGCGCCTTGTCCGCGATAATTGCCTGTAGAAGCAGAGATCATGGTCTTGTTCTTCTTGTCATAATCCAAAGGTGCGAGTCCGCTGATAGCCGCTGCCATCGCGCCTACTCGATTAATACGGGTGTCAAATTGCCCGATGGATTGATAGGCTGCAAATAACTGGCTGCCGTTAACAGCATCGGTACTGGTTGCGTTGACCTGTCCGGCCGCCACATTTTGGATCTGACGTTCGTTGCCGGCACTCCCTACACTGACGACACCGACAGGACTGGCCCCGGCAAAGCTGTACGAACTACCGTTGATGCTGGTTCCGGCCGTAGCGACGGCTGCCGTGCTGGAGGAATTATTTCCCAGAACAATACTGTTGTCTGTTGTTTGAGTAATATTGTTCCCTATAGCAAAGGTATTATTGGTATTAATTGTATTGTCGTTCCCAATGGAATAGGAACTGTTGCCGGTAACGGTACTCGGATCTCCGATAGCTCCCGATCCCGTTCCGCTGACCACATTCCCTGGGCCGATAGATATGCTGCTGGTTCCGGAAGCAGAGGCTCCGGCGCCGATAGCGACGGAACTATCCGCACTGCCGTTTGCATTGGTGCCAATCGATACGGTATTGCTATCCTGCACATTATTCCCGGAATTATTGCCGATGGCCACATTATTCGATCCCGTTACATTATTCCCGGAAGAATTGCCAAAGGAGGTGTTGTTGCTGCCCGTTACCGTATTACCTGTAGAAATTCCGAAAGACGTATTGTTATCGCCTGTTATCGTATTTCCCACGGAATTACCAAAGGAGGTGTTGGCACTACCGTTTACCGTATTGCCTGTAGAAATTCCGAAAGACGTATTGGCACTGCCGGTAATGCTGCTGCCGGAGGAATTGCCAAAGGTCGTATTGGCATTGCCGCTTACATTGTTGCCAACATACGTACCGGACGCGGTGTTGCTGCTTCCTGTGACATCATTGCCCGTAAAGGTACCGGAAGACGTGTTGGCAATTCCCGTTACGGAATTTCCGCTCGCTGTCCCGGAGGCGGTATTGGCAATACCGGTCACATCATTGCCGGTCGCTGTTCCGGTAGAAGTGTTAGCCGCTCCTGCTACCGTATTTCCCGTATCCGTACCGGAAGAAGTATTAGAAATACCGGTCACATCATTGCCGGAATCTGTTCCGGAAGCCGTATTGGAATTGCCCTTTACTTTATTTCCGGAATTCGTTCCCGATGCGGTGTTTTTACTTCCCCGTACTTTATTTCCCGAATCCGTACCAGAAGCTGTATTGGAACTGCCTAGGACACTGCTGCCCGAAGACGTTCCCGAAGCCGTGTTGGAATTACCCAATACGCCGTTACCCGTATCCGTTCCCGAAGCGGTGTTCGCACTGCCCCAGACATGGTTGCCCGAATCTGTACCCGAGGCCGTATTGGAACTACCTAGGACACTGCTGCCCGAAGACGTTCCCGAGGCCGTGTTGGAATTACCCAGTACGCCGTTACCCGTATCCGTTCCCGAAGCGGTGTTGGAATCGCCCCATACGTGATTACCCGAAGACGTGCCCGATGCCGTGTTGCTATTACCCCAGACATGATTACCGGAAGAGGTCCCCGAGGCCGTATTGGAATCGCCCCATACATGGTTGCCGCTGCTGTCTCCCGCAGCCGTGTTATTATTACCCAGTACGTTGTTCCCGGATTCATTGCCGGTTACGGTGTTGTTATCGCCGCGCACCTTATTTCCTGATTCGTTGCCCGTCACGGTGTTGTTATCACCATGTACTTTATTTCCAGATTCATTGCCGGTCACGGTATTGTTATTGCCACGTACCTTATTCCCGGAATCCGTACCGGTTACCGTGTTGTTGTCTCCGCGTACCTTATTCCCGGAATCCGTACCGATTACCGTGTTGCTGTCACCATGCACTTTATTTCCGGAATTACTGCCAGACACCGTATTGAAACTGCCGTTCACGAGATTGCCGCTCTGTGCTCCAGAAGCCGTGTTCGCATCACCAGTTACAAGATTTCCCGTAGCTGTACCGGAGGCCGTGTTCGCATTGCCGTTCACACCATTGCCCGTAAGCGTACCAGAAGCGGTATTGGTGTTGCCAGTTACGAAGTTGCCACTCGTATTGCCGGACGCTGTATTCTTGTCTCCCGCTACAAAATTACCGCTCTGCGTTCCAGAGGCCGTATTGCTATCACCCGAAACAAAATTGCCACTCGTATCTCCCGATGCACTATTACTGTTTCCTGTTACAAAACTGCCGGACGTATGTCCGGAAGCGGTATTATTATCTCCCGTTACGAAGGTACCACTCTTGTCACCCGAGGCTGTATTGGAATTTCCGGTTACCTGGTTTCCCGAATCACTCCCTGATACCGCGTTGTTATGACCCCGTACCTGATTTCCTGAATCGCTGCCGGACGCCGTATTAGAATCCCCCGTTACGTTATTCCCGGAATTATTTCCTAATACCGCATTGGAGTCTCCCCATACATGGTTGCCACTCCCATTACCAGAAACAGCGTTGGAATCCCCCATGACAAAATTGCCGGAATTATTGCCTGTCACCGTGTTGGAATTACTACGTTTTAAAAGCGTTCCTACATGATTCCCCGAGTTGTTTCCCGACACCGTGTTAGAATTTCCCCATACCTGACTGCCGCTTTCATTTCCGGAAACGGCATTGGAATCTCCTGTTACGTTATTCCCCGAGTTATTGCCCGTCACCATGTTGGAATCTCCCCATACATGGCTGCCGCTTTCATTTCCAAAAACAGCATTGGAATCTCCTGTTACGTTATTCCCCGAGTTATTGCCCGATACGGTATTGGAGTCCCCCATGACAGTATTGCCAGAATTATTACCTGTCACCGTGTTAGAATTACTACGTTTTAAGAACGTTCCTACGTTATTCCCCGAGTTGTTTCCCGACACCGTGTTGGAATTTCCCCATACCTGGCTGCCGCTTTCATTTCCGGAAACGGCATTAGAATCTCCTGTTACGTTATTCCCGCTTGTATCCCCGACAACAATATTATGATCTCCAATGACATTGTTACCGGAATAATTTCCAAATGCGCTATTATAGTCGCTGGGCGTAAATGCCATCCAGTTCCCTATATTATTTCCCGAATAATTTCCTATAACCGTATTATAATTTCCCTTTACATTGTCGCCTGAATCAATCCCATACTTCATATTTCCCACATAACTAGGCAGTAGAAAAAAAGGTCCCGGGGGAAACGCTGCATTAATGATTCCCGCATTGAACAGCATAAACATGGCGGCCATACTTGCCGTAACCACCCCGCTCTTTTTTCTCCTTACTTTTTTGCCTTTTCCGCCTCCCGTCGCTACAAATTCCGAGACGACGATCCAGCAGTTTTTAGTTTTACTCCAGACCACATTAAAAATCTTGTTCATATATATTCCTCCTTTGCCATAATAAGTTTGTAAGAAGAAATCCGCCAACTTACAGCAACTTATTGTACTCTATGCTTGTAGACTCCTGATACAATAATAAAAAAGTGCTATTCTATCGATACAATCAGGACCATCCTTGATTTGCATTTTCTATCTGATTAAAAAATTGTTTCCAAGCGAGAAGGCGGCTCTTCTCTCTATACTGTCTGTCAGTATACATACAGCTGTTACAAAATATTTCTGCTCTTTGTCTCGCATAAAAAAACAGCAAATCCACGCAGTTCCTTCTACAGTTGCTAGTAACCGACACAACATAGTGAAATTACCACAAAAACTATTTTCATTATTTTATAAGTATATATTCATACAAAACTTTATAAGTTTTAATTATTATACCCGATAATACTATTTGTTTTTTAATTTATTCACGAAATGCTGTTTATGTTGCACCAACTACAATACTCGTGTTTCTCTTATTCATACATGGTATTGATCCATTCCCGTTTCCCCATCATATGCAAATATAAGAAACTACTCACTCCACAATCCAGCAAAATAATATAAAACAAAAGCTCAACCCACTCCGCAGCCAACTAACAAACTAGGCGTTGTATTCATTTTCTCACGTCACTATCCGCCTATCCCTTGTTAAGAAAACCAATGCAAATCAGGTATCCGTTTTCTATATATAGAGACTTTTTCCCTTTCTGTCAGCACACATATATTCTCATTGCCTCAAGTATGTCAAAAAACAGTAAGCTATATACGTACGTCTCTTAAAAATATACTAAACCAATAATATATTGAAATAAGAGACAAACATAAAGCTTTTTATATATACACTATTATTTTAATCACGATCGCCACGAACGAATATGCAACATATAAGTATAATAACCCCTAAAAACATAAGTCATATACTACTAGTCTTATTTTACTCGTATTTTAACCTTATTTTATAAACATGTCAATAGAAATATTAATTAAACATAAAATATTAAACAATGATTTGTAATTTTATTAACAAATATCATAATATACATTTACATATTAAAGTGTTACTATATTTCCATTATGCAGTCACAGTATACACCTTCATAACAATGGCATGTCCGTTCTGATTCTACATATGTGCATATATATTTAATCTTTCTGTTTTTCCTCCGTAAACAAAAAAAGCGGCGTACCGGTCATAACGACCATGTACACCGCATCTTACGCATGCAGAAAATCTTCCGTACTCAAATTGCATATCACGTTCTTGCCTGACAATTTTCCATATCACACTGCCAATTTTTTACCGTACCCAGTATATCTTCAAGAGACACGGGCTTACTGTATAAATATCCCTGAAAAATATCACATCCCAACGCTTCCAGCTTATCCCGCTGGGCTGCGTTTTCCACATGTTCCGCTACCACCTGCATGTGAAGTGTCTTACTCATCGTAACCATAGATGCGATAATGATCTGATGATTGCGATTCGTCAGTACATCTCGTGTAATCGTACTATCCAGCTTGATCGCATCAAACAGATTTTCCTTCAAATAGGTAACCGACGTATGCCCCATACCGAAATCGTCCAATAAGAACTGATGTCCCTCCGCCTTAAGCCGGCTGATTTTTGCAATCGTCTGCATCGTATTATGCATGACCTCCTGCTCGGTAATTTCAATACTCAGCCGACTCGGTGCCACATTATATTTCTGCAGCGCCCGATGGATCTGCTGTTCCAAGCCCGCATGCTGCAAGGAATCGGCGGTTACATTGACCGAAATCGTATACCCCCCGCATAGTACTCTTTCTAAGCGGGAAATGGCCGCACAAGCCTCCTCAAAAACAAATTGATCCAGCTCCGCCATGACCCGGCTGATCCGGGCCAAAGCAATAATCAGCGGCGGATACACAAAACCCGCCTTAGTATGGTTCCAGCGCAGCAATACTTCTGCCCCCGTAAACCGTCTCCGATCATCAAACTGCGGCTGATACACCACGTACATGCGTTCTGAATGAAAATCACGCACCAGATCCTTCATCAGCGTCACCGCCGTCGCCTGATATTCACGCCCCAGTGAATGCAGCTGCAGCGCAGTGCCATCATGCTCCAGCTGACGGAAATATTGTTCCAGATGATGCACCCGTTCAATAAACTGCGCCTGCTTTATCTTTTCGTTCCAGGAAACAAACGGAATATATAGTAACACATCCACACACAGCAAAACCAACTGCAGTGCCGGTCCCCGCCAGGACCCGGACGCCATATAACTATCCAGAAAAGGCGGCGTCGTCCACGAAAGATGCCGGGTAATAACAGGCAGGACATGAATCGCAGTAAAAAAATAAGCAATATTAAAATTGACCAGCGGCACCAGCACAAACGGAACCGCAAATACAGGATTCAAAATAATAGGAATACCGAAATTCAATATTTCGCTTACGTTAAACAATACAGGAAATGCAGCCGCCTTAGCAATCATACGCATTTCCTTATCCCTGCTCTTATAAAAAATAGCAATCACCAAGGCCAGTGCAGAACCTGTCCCGCCCATACACACATACGTACTGTTAAATGCGCTATTGATGATATAGCGAGGCTCCAATCCCATCTGCACGGCAGCAATATTCTGCTGCAGCAAGGAAGAATAATAATTTTGTGTAATGACATACAGCGAATACTGTCCGTGTATCCCCATCAGCCATAACATATGAACCAAAAAAGTATACAGGTTGCCAACTAACAGACGGCTCTCTTCGGCAATCGAAGTCACCAGATAATAAATAATCAGGTCTCCCGTCTGCTGCGCTGTAAATCCGCCCGTCATATAGATAAATCCCTGGTGCACCACTACACAAAAAGTAACAACGCCGATCATGGGAAATAACGATCGAAAACTATCCATCGCCTGAAAATCCACGTGCACGCGATGAGAAAATCCCTGATCATATGTCGGCATATAGCGGAACAACACCACATACAGCCGGCCGGCAATAATCGCCGCCAGCAACGCAGAAAACATGCCCCGCATCCCTAAATAAGAAACATTAAAATGTCCGGTCCCGATCCCGGTGAAAATAAACAAACAGCAAATCGACAACACCGGCAAAAGAAGTGCATGATACAGGGGCAATCCCCATCTGCGTGCAATTCCCCAGCCGACGGCACCGCTCAAAAGCAGTGAAAAATATGCCGAACAGCTCGTATGAACCAGTTTCAAACCGGTGTACACATACGCGAAGGAAGCATCCTTCAAAACCGCCTGATATGCCGGAATGGGCAAAAAAAGAAACAGCAAAACAAACGAATCAATAACAACGATCGGAATGATCAGCAGATAGCCATCCTGAATAGCTCGCAACGTCCGATTTTTGGAAACTCGCACGGCTAAATCAAAAATACATTTCTTATACTCATTCACCCTGATCCCCCGCAATAAATGTGACGTGTAGTTCTCGTATACAGTATAACAATTTTTGCTCAATTTTTAAATCATTAACTAGTGAAAATTATACTTTGTTACGTATTTTTCTTTTTTGACAGACAAAATTGGATTGGCAACACTTTTCCGGACAATTTTTCAGAGGAGTGATTGCTTAGTGTTATTTTTTGCTAGTTGATAATGTATCCTTTATACGGAGAAACAAATTGACCGAATGATACTCTTTCAAATACACGTAACAGTTCATTTAAACTTTCTCTAATTTCTATACATCGTATATATTCTTTTCGATATATGGACTCTTTCATATACACTTTCTGAATATGAGAAAAACATTCAATATAAACGATATTATCTAAATCGATTACTTTTATGCCTCCACCAATAAGTTTAAAAATTGTTTTTATAGTGTGTAATCGATTATAGTAGAACATAATTTGCCTCATTTATACAAATTCTTATAAGTGTTTCTGCTTGTGTCGGTAATTGTGTCATTTTAAATGACGGTCCCCCCCACCAAACGAAAAGCAGCGTTCAAAATGCCAGACCGTATGGCAAATACTTTTTTAATAAATACAGAAAATTTGACTTTTTTCATGATCTGCTTTGAAATTGCATGAAGTAACACGATACCGGGAGAACATGGAAAAGCTTTTGATTCTGAAAGCCGGATCCTGTTCTTTCGGCAAAAATGCTAAAAACTTAACACAGACCTAATACCACAGATAACACAGGCCCTAAAAAGGCAATTAATGGAGTTCTACAACACATACGCAGGAGAAAAATAATAAGCCGACATATTACTGCCGGCCTTTTTGATGCGGATTATCATTTGATGGATATTCTATTTGATGTTTCCCACATAAAGAGTTTTGCCCAACGGTGCCAATACTTTAAGTACCGTATTCAAATTAGGTGATGTACTGCCTTTTTCCATTCTCGCAATGATCGGCTGTTTTACGCCACTTAATCTTTCTAACTCCTTTTGGCTGATTCCCTTTTGCTGCCGTGCCTGTATAAGTTCCCCAATCAATGCCACTCGGAGATCACTTGCGGCGTTTTCTTCCGGGGTAAAAAGTTCTTTTCTTGCATCTTCCCAACTATGACCGATCGCACTATTTTTCATAGGTAACACCCCTTTCTATTAAATCATTCAATTCTCGTTTGGCTTTATCTATTTCTTTCCGTGGTGTTTTCTGGGACTTTTTCATAAAATGATGCAGCAATACAAAACTGCCATTTTGCCACCCTACAAACAGTATCCTGTTCCGTATGGGCCGGAGTTCCCATATGTCCCCGTCTAAATGCTTAACGTAGTTTTCACTTAATTGTGTACCGTAAACGCTTAAAGCCTGTATATAATCGTTTATTTTGTTAAGTTTGATGCGGCTGTCTTTGTCTTTCCGATCTGCTAATTCATACATATACTCTAAGACTGGTTCATTGCCGCTTTTATCCTTGTAAAAGAATATCTTGTGCAAGTATTTACCCCCTTTTCCTATCACAAGTATACTTTAAAGTTATCATGATGTCAATAACTCAAAAGTTATTAATCATGCCATACGTATTATTGATAAAAGTTGACATTCCACAATATAAAAGAGAACCGCCTACACATTGGCAGGCGGTAAAGGTGAGATGATTTCATTGTAATTTTAGTGGGCAGAAAGTGGGCAAACTTCCTTCAATTTGACGAGTTTTGACAAATTCGCAGCATGAGCGAAAAATCCCGACGAAAAATTGGACTTTGCCGTCGGCTATGGCAACTATAAAAATACCAACGCTGTAGCTATCGGCATGTTTTACCGCCCCAGTGAAAACACCATGGTAAGTACCGGTCTATCCATGGGCGGCGGAGAGAACATGGTAAACGCCGGGATGACCTTTAAAATAGGCCAAGGCGGAAATACCACAGCAAAACTCTCTCGAGCAACCCTGGAAAAGAAACTAGGCAAAGTCATAATAAAAACACGATCGCATAACGGCAGATGACCAGCGCCCTGTACTGGTCATCTGCCGTTATGTAATATATCCATGTTTTGTTTCCATCAATCCTTTATTTCTGCTGCAGGAATTTGTCTATTCCCATTACCGTCGCAAATGTTCCCTGCAACGATGCCATAATACTGTTATGGACGGTTTTCGCATCAATCGTTTCGCCTTTCCATACCAGGTCCTTCGTGGTACAGGCATCATCTATTACGGTGATCTTGTAGTCATAGTTTTGTGCTGCCCGCACGGTCGTATCAATGCACATATGGGTCATCATGCCTGCAATTACCAGCGTCTCTGCGTGGAGTGTATCTAATGTTTCCTTCAGTCCCGTTTGCAAGAAGGCACTGGGATAGTCTTTTTCTATGATGGTTTCCCCTGCTTGCGGCAGGACCGCTTCATTAAATCCCAGCAGATAACGTCCTTCCGCCTGGTCTCCAACAGGAAACCGATGCATGACGTGAATGACCGGTTTCTGTTCCTCTCTGAATTTTTTTAATAGAATGGCCGCTTTTTCTGCTGCTTTTTCAGGTTCATGTAATTGATATGCGCCTTCGGCAAAATACATGTTCTGAATATCAATTAAAATCAATACGTCCTGATTCATGTTGACACGCTCCTATCCCCTATGGAAATTTTCCCTATACCCCCAGATCTATCGTCTGCCTAGTTCAACGGACCTTCCTCGCTGCCAGTTTTTAAACGAACGGACAGGCGATGCCTTCTATGTTGCGGCATTGGTTGCAGGAAATGCAAGCCGCTTTATCTTGTCCCTGTGCCAATCGGCGGACCAGATCCGGTTCCCGTACAAAAGGCCGGCTCATGGAGACCATGTCTGCCGTCCGGCTTTCCAAAACCTGTTCCATCACAGACCGGGAACGCAGGCCGCCGACCAGGATCACCGGGATATGGACTGCGTCCTTGATCATTTTCGCATTTTCCGCAAAATATCCTTCTTTTTCTTCCGTTGTGATTCCGAGCCAAGACAAGGAATTTTTAGGTTCCGATGTGACACCGCCGCTTACCTCGATAGCACATATGCCGAGCTGTTCCAACCGGACGGCAATTTCCACGACATCCTGAATAGGAATAGCCGCCGTACCCAAAAAGCCACCCGAAGAATTCAGCTTGACCATAATCGGGAAATCCTCTCCTACCCACTGCCGGGATTGATGGACTATTTCGGTAACGATGCGCAGGCGATTTTCCACCGAGCCTCCCCACTGATCGGTCCGAAGGTTCGACTGCGGAGACAGGAACCGAGATAATAAATATCCATGAGCTAAATGCAGCTGTACCCCATCACACCCAGCCATCTGAGCCCGACGGACAGCCTGCGCATAGCAGCGGATGATTTCCTGTATCTCCGCCTCGGTCAGCGCATTGGTTTCTGCCGGTGCAACCCCATGCGTCGTTTCCAGCGTCGTCTGCACACCGGCATGAGAGACCTGAAGGACGACCTTTGCTCCATACGCATGAACGATTTCCGCCAATGTAGCATACCCTTCTATAAAAGAATCATCATACACGGCATTTTGTTTCGGTGACGCTTTTCCTCTCGGATATTCCACATACGAATGCGCCGTCACGATGAGCCCTACATCATTTTTAGCTAATTCTTCGTAAAACGCATACGAACGCGCTGTCAAATACCCGTTCTCATCGCCCAGCCAATCCTGTGTAGCGGATCGCACAAATCTGTTTTTGACGGTCATAGAACCGAGGGATAGGGGAGAAAATAAAATACTCATAAGATACCTTCTTTCTGTTTAACAAAGAATTTTTTTAGTTTAAAATGATCGTTTAATCGTATTGGCAATACCCTCCTATAGCTCCATTGTAGCAAACTCCCCCCAGCTATTGCAACCGTAGTACACTCTCTGTATGTGTCAAGAAGTTCTCGGTAAATGTATTGACCTAGATAATAGCTAGCCTCGTCGACATCGTTTTTTTATAAAAATGCAGGCGTTGAGAAACTGTTAGCTAACTTCCCTATGGCACTGCTGGACGGGCCATTATTGCAAATGCGTCCGTGATGAATCCCTACATGCGTTTGAAAGGGAATCTT
>JGI20225J20221_1000275_pt2 | contig 146963 bp, 143 predicted proteins | sample BioMet4_FD_20221 | JGI IMG/M metagenome (IMG submission 20221) | reverse complement strand
TCTCCACTAAGCTCCTTTCGTAAAAGGCGGAGCCAATAGAAAAAAGCATGCTGGCATAAATCCCGATCCGCACAAAAGGCACGAATGGTCAAGCCGCTTTTACGCTGCTCAGCAATGATGCCAGCCCATTTTTTCAACCGATATTCACGTGTGGTTTCTTTGATACCCAAAAACAGCATACCTCCTCAAAGTTTTTCAACCGACTTGAAAAAGTGGGAAAACTTGAATTTGATAGTGCTATTATCTCACATAGGGTAGCAACGTACCATCCACTATGTTATTGAGCAGTTACTATACAGTTTGATAGATGGCTTGTTTCGTTTAAGGAAATCTTCACGCTCAGAAAATGGGAGGCGAGTTCTTCCGGCTGGATATGCCGCAATAAAAGTTGTAATTCCATACTCTATGATGACAGGAAATTACTGTTTTGTTGGAATTTTTTATTCGGGGAAGAAAGTCAGGCCGTCCTTGGATAGATTGCTGTGTAAGCCCGTCATAAAAGATGGGCCTGGATCTGATTTTACTGAGTGATAGCCTTCAACGTGTTCTATGTAGAGACCGCTTTTTCGGGCAGCTATCTGTTGATAGTGTCCGAATACATATTGGATACTGGGATACTTATTGTGCAGATACCGGATCAGTTCAACATTGGAGGCCAGTTGTTCCTGGGTAAGGTCTTCGGCGTTATTTACGCCGCCGACATTTTCTATACCAATGGCGCACCAGTTATAGCCGATGGCATGACGAGCCAATGAGGTTTCATCCATTAAACGGTAAATGGTGCCATCTCTGTCCACAATGAATTGCGATGCTACGTTTAAGGTGCCGTCCGCCCTTGCGGGAGAATAAAAATAATTGTAGGCCGATTTCCAGGTCTTAGAGGCGGTCCAATGGATTACCACGGCTTGAGGCACTATTTTTGTTATGTCCATTCCATAATGTTTCTGGCTATATTCCCTGGTCAGAACTTCGCGCTGCTCATTCCATTCAACGGGCATATCTATGATAGGTACTGCGCCTGAAGCTAAAGGGCAAAGGCAGATTGTTGCTAAGAGGAAGGTTAAGATAAATAGTTTTTTCATAAAATATCCTTTCTATGTAAGAGAGATGATGGCTGTAACGATTCAATCTTTGGCGGAATTTGCGGGCATTTCCTAGGGAGGTTCAGGCTAACCATGAACCATTTCTTTCCGCTGCAAGCTCAATGGTTTATTCGTATATAATAGCTTACGAAGGCAAGAATCGCAAGTCTTCGATCGCGGGTAAAATAGTGCATTCGGAGTGAGCAGAATATGAGGAACTGTAAAGGCGGATAAATATGCCAGCAACTGAAGGGAAATCCCGGATGATTATAGAATTTGTATTATATTGAATAAATAGTAAAACAGAACCTCAGAGTACAGGCTCCCCTTGGGAGTCTTTAGCGTTGGAAAACAGTGTAGGGAAAATCAGAGAAGAGGGTGTTAATATGGGTAGGAATCGATGGGTCAGACTGTTTGCGGCGATTTTGTTTGCGGTAATCCTTGTGGAGCCCTGGGGAGAAGCAAAGGCGGCGGATCCGATGGATTCGGGCGACTTTGTGGCGGTGTCGGAGGAGATACCCGATGTGCTGCAGGAAATCCGTTATTTCAGCGCGTACAATTTTGTAGGCAGCCATATCGATGGGTATGAGGAACCTGTGGCACTGATGACCCGGGAGGCTGCAGCGGCTTTGAAGGATGCGGCGGCGGAATTCCGGGCGGCTGGTTATGTGATTAAGATTTATGATTCCTATCGTCCGCAGCGGGCGGTGGAGCATTTCATCCGCTGGGGAGCCGATGCGCAGGATATCCGCATGAAACCGTATTTTTATCCAACAACGGATAAGAGCCGTGTGTTTGAGCTGGGCTATGTGGCAAAGCACAGCAGCCATTCTCGCGGCAGCACGATTGATATGACGCTGGTAGATATGAAGACAGGGCAGGAACTGAATGTGGGCGAGCATTTCGATTATTTTGGGGAACGTTCCCATTATGTGTATGGTGGAATCAGCCAGGTACAGCAGGAGAATCGGAGGTTTCTGCGAAGTGTCATGGAGCGTCATGGTTTTAAGGGCCTGGCGGAGGAATGGTGGCATTTTACTTTGAATAATGAACCCTTCCCTGATACGTATTTTAATTTTCCTGTAAAAAAACTATCTTAAACAACGGCAATATTGCGTAATAGTTATGGTTTGGGAGTGTTATTGTGGAAGAAGGAAAGAGAGACAGGCTGCGAATCGTAGTTATCCTCCTGCTGATAGTAAATCTTTTAGCTACCGGTGGTGTGGTTTCCTGGCTTATTGTCACGCAGAATGAAAAGCAGGCGGCAGAAAAGCAGCTGCAAACCGTGCATGTTTTGTATATTGGGACGAATGACAAGGATACAAAGCAGCGGGAGATTCCATTTTCAGCGGCAAAGATGAAGGTGAAGGAAATTTGTATGCGCTATGTTGATGGAGCTACGATTTTTGATGCCGAGGGTATATGGACAAATGAAATGGGGGTAAAGGTATCCGAAGGAACGTTGGTTTGCTGTTTCTCTGGGACAAAAGAAGAGGTTATTCAGCAAATCATAGCGGATGTACGCAAGGAACTCAATCAGGAGTCAGTGCTGGAGGAGACCCGGCAGGTGCATTATTCCTTTGTAGGCGACTGATTGAATAGAGAATAAATAAGGGCTTGCCCGAGCAGGCCCTTATTAGCAGTGTATCGATGAGAAGACAAGGGGATGTCCATTATGTCAGCAGGTGAGGAATATATTGTCCGGGGAAATCTGATTTATACGGAATCCATGGAGCGGTTTTCGGCTTTATCCGATGGCGGTATGGTTGTAAAGAATGGCCGAATCCAGTCGGTTGGGCCTTATAGTTCGGTGGCTGATCGGGGAATTCCGGTGCTGGATTATCGTGATAAGCTCATAATTCCCGGCTTTGTGGATCTGCATGTGCATGCGGCGCAATATCATCAGATCGGCATGGGCATGGATGAGACACTGATCCGCTGGTTAGAAAAATATACCTTTGCGGAAGAAGAACGATTTGCGGATCCGGAGCGGGCGGCTGTGCTCTATGCGGACTTCATCCGTGAATTAGTCTATAGCGGGACCACCAGAGCAGCTGTTTTTGCAACGACGCATCCGGCGGCGACGGATGTCCTGTGCCAATTGCTTAAAAAGGCAGGGCTGGGGGCTTTTGTCGGCAAGGTGAATATGGATGCGAATGCTCCGGCGGAGCTGCAGGAGGAAACGAAGGCTTCCCTGGATCTGACCCGACAGTTCCTCCGGGAGTGGCAGGAGGACCCGTTGGTAAGGCCTATTCTTACACCGCGCTTTGCGCCTTCTGTCACCCGGGAATTATTGGCTGGCTTAGGTGAACTGGCCAGGGAGTATCAGCTCCCGGTACAGTCCCATTTGGCTGAGAATCGGGAGGAGGTTGCCTGGGTGGCCGGCCTGTTTCCTGAGAGAGCGTCTTATCTGGATGTTTACGATCACTATCATCTCTTTGGGGACACGCCCACATTGATGGCCCATTGTATTTATCTTTCGGCGCAGGACATTCAGTATATGGCGGATCGGAAGGTTTATGCGGTTCATTGCCCGGATTCAAATCTCAATCTGCGCAGTGGATTGATGCCGGCCCGGAAAATGCTGCGGGCAGGCGTCCGCATGGGACTGGGCAGTGATGTCGGCGCGGGCAACAGCCTGTTTATGCCCCATGAGATTGTTCGGGCCATAGAGGTATCAAAAGTTTATGCGATGAATCATCCTGAAGATGATCCCCTGCATCTGTCGGAAGCCTTTTATCTTGCCACCAAGGGCGGCGGCAGCTTCTTCGGTCAGGTGGGGAGCCTGGAGCCGGGCTATGCGGCGGATTTCCTGGTAGTGGATGCAGCAGACCATCAAGGGCGTCGGTCCTTGATAGAGCAGCTGGAATTTTTCCTGTATCATGGGAGCCCGCGTAATATTTGTGCCCGGTATGCCGCTGGCCGGCCCCTGGTCTGAAGGAGACTGACTCGAAGGGGAGAGGAAGTATATGAAAAGGATTGCCTTTGCGCAGGGGAATCATCATATTGAGACCTTTATAGGGGCAGATACAGTCTGTCCCTTTGTGTACTGCCTGATGGATGAAGCTTCGGTTCCGGCTTTGGTGAAGGAATTGAAGGATCAGAAAATTGTTTTTACGGCCATCACGGGAATGGATTGGGAGAAGGATCTTTCTCCCTGGCCGGCACCTCGGGCCTTTCGCGGCGGGAAGGATTTTGGCGGCGGAGCGGATGCCTATCTGCAGCTGATTCTTCAGGATGTCTTGCCGCGGGTCGAGGGACAGCTGGATTTTTCCCCCAGCTATCGGGCCGTTGCCGGATATTCCCTGGCGGGACTGTGGGCGCTGTATGCTGCCTATCGTACGGACAGCTTTCAGCGCATTGCCTGTGTTTCGGGCTCCTTATGGTATGATGGTTTTCTTGATTTCATGCAGCAGCATCCAGCGGGCTGCGCAGCTGACAGAGTATATTTTTCGCTGGGGGATAAGGAGAAAATGACCAGGAACCAACGTATGGCAGTGGTGGAGGAGCATATGGCAAAGGCTGCTGACCTGCTGGCCCAGGAAGGGGCAGACACCATTTTTGAGCAAAATCCCGGTGGCCATTTTCAAGAGCCGGTTGAACGGCTGACTAAGGGAATTCGCTGGATTTTGCAAGACTAGCACAGCAGCAGCAAATCTGTGTGCATACTTTAGAGTGGAGGGAGAGCAATGTCAGATATTGTGCCTGTTCAACCTGGGAGTTTAGCCGGTGTGCTCAGCGGTGGTGTACCTGCACTTCCAGTTCTGCCCTTTGCGCAGGAGATATATTTGACGCATTTTGAGGTGGCAGGCTTGACATATGTGCCGCAGGTGGAAGCTTTATTGAAATCCCTTCATAAGGGGCAGCGGTTGCTGCTTTGCCGCGAGCCTGAGAATCAATATGATGAATATGCTATTTTAGTGCAGGATGCAGACCGGCATAAGCTTGGCTATATGCCGCGGCGTATGAATCATATACCAGCCAGGCTCATGGATGCGGGCAAGCTGCTTTATGTGAAGGTATCAACGGTGCATTGGGATTATGCGGAGCTTTCTGTCGACTTGTTTATGCAGGGGTGAGAATATGGGAGAGGCAGCAGTTCATCAAGAATATCAGCAGCTATGCAAAAAATATATGGCATATACAGAACAACTGGCACAGTTGATTTGTACGTATGATGATATGATTCTTCAGCAGGGGCCTATGATAGAGGCCAAGTATGTGCAGGCCTTTGGTACCTTGGATAGGGCCGTCTATGAGGCCTTTGTCAGAGTGTCTATGCTGAAACGAAAGATCGATTTAATACAGGCTTATTTGAATCGCAATGAGCCGCCGGATCACGAGCGGATTGAGCTGATATTGCAGCAGGAAATGCAGACCTATCAAAAGGAATTGCAGCGTATGGAGGATCGGCAGGTTTGGTCTGAGGCCATGATGAAGGCCAGGAAGCTTTCTGCAGAGGAAAGTAAGATAATGAAAAAGCTTTATCATGATATGGCTAAAGCATTGCATCCAGATTTAAATCCGGCGCAGACAGACGCTATGCGCGGTCTTTGGCATCAAGTCACTGCGGCCTATGAGGATGGTGACTTGCCTTTACTCGAATCGCTTTATGATATCTTCCAGGCACGAAGCGGCGATATGGAAACGGATGGATCACTGGATGCATGGGATGAACTTCAACAGAAGTATGACAGTGTAAAGGCCAAGGTAAAGGAATATTTGGAAAAGCTGGCGAAACTGGAAGAAAATTATCCATTTAAGTTTGAAAAAATGCTGCGGCAGCCGGAAAAGATGGCACAGCGTCAGCGTGATATGCAGGAGCAGATTGTGGCCTATGGAGAACAGGCTGAGCAGTTGGAGGAATATCTGTGCCTGCAGTTGGTGCCGCAGGACAGGGTATTGCATTGAGCAGAAATATATATTACAAGGAGAATTTTTATGAAGCTGAGAAATATTCAGCCGGCGGATGATGCGGTGTTGGCGGAGATCATCCGGGCGAGTCTGGAGAGGCATCATCTAGCGTTGCCTGGTACGGCGTATTTTGATCCGGAGCTGGATCATTTGAGCCGCTTTTATGGGGCTTCGGCCCGGCGGGCATATTTTGTTGTGATCGATGAGACGGGCCGGGCGCTGGGAGGCTGCGGCATTGCGGAATATGTGGGCAACCCGCAGTATGCGGAGTTGCAGAAGCTGTATCTGGATGAGGCGGCGCAAGGGCAGGGGCTTGGCTATGAGCTCATTGAGAAGGTCTATGATTTTGCCAGACAGCAGGGTTATGAAAAGCTGTATCTGGAAACTCATCATGCCCTGGCTGCAGCTGTCCATGTGTATGAACGGGCGGGCTTCCAAAGGCTTGCGGGGCCAATTCCCGGCAGCCAGCATGGCAGTATGGATATTTTTTTCTCACGGGATATCCCAAGAGCTGATGAACAGAAAAATGGTTAATACAGCGTATTTTATGGATACTGTACGAAGGGCAGGAGGAAGCAGCAATGGAAATCGAGAGGCAGTTCTTAGTGGAGCATTTGCCGAAGCTTCCGGCAGGATATGAGCAGCTTCGGCAGGGGTATATTTCCCTGGAGCCGGAGATCCGCATCCGGCAGATTGGCGCGGAGAAGTTTTTCCTTACGGTCAAGCGGGGCAGTGGACTTGTACGTCAGGAGTGGGAGACGGAAATCACCGTGCAGGAGTTTATAAATCTTCGGCAGCGACTGGAGCCGGGAACGCTGATGATTGAAAAGCGTCGGTATACAATTCCACTGTCGGACGGTCTTGCAGCTGAGCTGCATGTGCACGAACGACATTTGATCGGGCTCAATTATGTGGAGGTCGAGTTTGCTTCAGCAGAGGCGGCGAAGACTTTCCGGCCGCCTGCCTGGTTTGGGCGGGAGATTACGGAGGATGCCCGCTTTTCGTATGGAACACTGGCCAAACGAGACGGGCTTGAGATTTTGCGAAGTGCGATGGCAATAACATGATAGGAAATCCAGTAACATTGTTCGTTGGATGACGTATAAAAATAAAAGGAAAGGATGTGAATCAAAATGTTGAAGAATGAAGATGTATTATTAGAGGCGTTGTATACAAATCCAAAGCTTTTTCAGCAGGCTGCTGATCTGGATCGGGAGGCGGCCTTCGCCGCCGTTCATGATATTGTTCCGGATTGGAACATCGATGAATTTGAAGCATTTTATGATGAATGCGCCCTGAAATACTTTTCGCTTATGCGGGTCGTAGATGCTGCGGTCCGGGACAGCCAGCTCAAGGAAAAGATTTTTTCTGACGACAGAGCGCTTGCCTATACAACGGCGCAGTCAATTTCAATGGGGTATTCGGAAAAGGATTTCCAGCAGTTTATGGATCAGCATGCGGATTTGGCTTTTCAGTGCCTGTCCGCTGAATTCATGGCCACAGGGAAGACGCCGCTGGATGAAGAGTCGCTGGCGGAAGTAGTCGGTGGGACAGGCTTCTTTAGTGATTTTCTGGATTTTTTTAGAAAACTCAAAAAGATTTCGGATCCCCTTGAGTCAAAAGAGGGTGCAAGCATAAAAACACAGGCTGCCAAGGCACGCGGACTTCTACCAAAATTACTGGCGGATATTCTCCGGGCTCTCGGGCACTGTTTCATTGCGGGATCGTTGGTGGCAACGCCGCAGGGAAGTAAGCCTATTGAAGAGATTCAGATCGGCGATGAGGTCCTGGGAGCAACGGAAGATGGAAAAATCGTTACCTGCCGGGTTACGGAACTGCTGCCGCCGGCTGAGGAACGTATCTTTACCGTAAGGTTCCATGATGGAACGATATGGCATACAACAGCTTCGCAGTGGTTCTATACAGGTACTGAGTTTTATAGCCTGCTGAATATTCGGGATCATACCGCTCTGACAGTCCATGGGACGCAGGTGGCAATCGATGAGGTGACTCGTACCGAGCGGACAGAGATTGTTTATGATTTTGTAGTGGATGGCTATAATGTTATGTTTATCAATGGCATTGCAGCCGAAGGCTACAGCGAAGAATAAAAGCAGAAAAAGAGCCTTCCGTGATGACGGGGGCTTTTTTTCTGGTCTGATAGCAGGAACGCGAGGCATGACTGTCGAATAAAAATTTAGAAAATTTATACGGAAAGATAACGAAGCATATTATGGGGATTTTGCAGTGTAATAAGGCTGGGCTTCTGGATGTTGTTTGCGGGGATTTCATTTTCTGACTGGAAGGGGGCCGGATGGATGAAGCTGAGGAATTTGGTCCGGAGCAGCATATTGATACTGGGGCTATTCAGTCTGGTTTTATTGCCGTTGCAGCTGGCGGAGGGCGATGCCAGACCTACGATACGGGTAGGCGTATTGAATCACACGACATATGCAGATCAGGATGTGAATGGAGAATGGCAGGGGCTGGATATTGAGTGTATGATCAACGTGGCACAGCGAGCCGGTTTCCAGGTGGAGTTCGTTGACTCTTTACTGGATCCGGATTTTTTGGGCGGGTTGGATCGGGGTACCTATGATATTGTAGCGGATGTTGTGCGGACACCAGAGCGCGAGCAGCACTATCTGTTCACCGATGAATCCATCGGCTATACCAGCAGTACGTTAGCTGTTCGTTCTGATGATGAGCGTTGGGATTATGGGAATAGTGAGCAGTTGGCGAATATGCGCATTGGCGTCATCACTACTTATGCAAATAATCAGGCATTCCGGCGCTGGTGCGAGGCGCATGGGGTAACACCGAAAATTATTGAATATTCGGATATTTCTCAGATGACATCGGCTTTGCTGGCCGGGAACATTGATGGCGAGGTGTATACAGCCGTCTATAGGCAGGAACGTGATGATCGGCTGCGTACCATCATGCGTTTCTTGCCCCAATCGTTTTATTATGCATTACGCAAGGATAACATGGCTTTAAAGAACCAGGTGGATCGTACACTGGCTGAGATTATTGCTGGAAATCCGAATTACCTGACCAATCTGAAGAGCAAATACGAGGAACAATATAAGGTCAATGTTCTGCCGTTGTCGGTTGCGGAAAGACAGTATATTGCTGCTCATCCCATTCTTACAGTGGCGGTGATCGACCATGATGAACCATACTATATGAAAGGAAAAGATGGAGGGGATGCGGGAATCATTCCAGACTATTATTCACTGGTGGCCGAGGGGACAGGTTTTGAATTCCGGTACGCGGTCTATGGGAATATGGAAGAGGCAGCAGCGGCCGTCAAGGAAGGCAAAGCCGATTTGCTGGGGCTGTTCAGCAATGGACTTGTAGCTTCTCAGCGTTATGGCCTGGTCCTTACGGATGCTTATTTTGAGGTGAACCGGGTTTTGCTGGCCCGGATGGATCAGGATCCATCAACGATGAGGCGTATTGCTATACGGAAAGGGATACCGGATGCACTGCTGGCAAAATTGCGCAGTGATTTTTCGTCATCTGAGCTGGTGGTGTATCCCAGTGCGCAGCAGAGCTTTGACGCGGTCCGGAATGGAGAGGCAGCGGCTGTTCTGCTGGGGCTGCCCAGCGCTACCTGGCAGCTGAACCAGACGAACATGAATGCTTATCGCATTTTGCCGATGCCCGGGGCATCCTTTGAGCTTTGCGGAGCGGTAAATAACGATAATCCGCTGCTTTGTTCCATTCTGAATAAGCGGATTGCCGCTACGAAAGACAGCTTCAGTGGAATTGCTGCCCGGAATACGATGCCGAAAGGGGACTGGCAAACAGCGCTGTTAAGGATTCCCCCCGTTTTTTTGCTGTTGATTGTGGTGATTCTGCTGGCATTGGTAGTGGGCCTGATCTGGGCTTTGATCATGCTTCGGGCGCGTCAGCGCGAACGGGCAGCCATCCTGACTGCACAGGCTGAGACGGAGCGGCAGAAGATAAAGGTAGAGGCAATGCAGAAGAATGCGGAGGAACGGAACGCGTTTTTTGCAAACATCAGCCATGATATGCGCACTCCTTTGAATGCGATTATGAATTTTATCGGCCTGGCGGAAAAGAATGGTCTGTCGGCGGAGCAGCGGAGTCAGTACCTGGAAAAAGCAGCGTCATCCAGTCAACTGATGCTGGACCTGATTGACGATACACTGACCGTATCGAAACTCAGCAGCGGCAAGCTGGTGCTGCATCCCAAGCCCTGTCAGCTGCGGCAGCTGTTCGAGGCAGTTGCCGCTCCAATCAAGGAAGCCGCGGACCAGAAGAAATTAACGTTCCAGGTGGATTTTCAGAAATTACCGGATACTGTCGTTTGGGCAGATCATTTGAGCGTAGAAAAAATCTTTCTGAACCTTTTGTCCAATGCGGTGCGCTATACGCCGGAAGGCGGTCATATCTGGTATACGGCAGAGCAGGTATCGGCGGATGCAGGGCAGGTCGCATATGTAATAACCGTCCGGGATGATGGAATCGGCATTCAGGAGTCATTCCTGCCTAAGCTGTTTGAGCCTTTTGCCCAGGAGAAGCGTCAAGGGTATGAATCGGTGGGGACGGGTCTGGGATTGTCTATTGTCAGGCGGTTGGTCGGCCTGATGGACGGAACCATTACTGTGGACAGCATCCTTGGGAAAGGGACCACCTTTGTTGTCAGGCTGTGCTTTGACCCGGCGGTCGCGGAAGAACCCGTCAATGTAATGGCAGAAATACTGCCTGGGGTATCCGATCTGCAGGGAAAAAATATATTGTTATGTGAAGACAATGAACTGAATCGGGAAATTGCGATTGCTTTGCTTAGTGATAAGGGCATGACCGTAGTCAGTGCGGAAGATGGCCGCCAGGGCCTGGCGTTATTTGAGGCCAGTGCACCTGGTTCATTTGACGCGATACTGATGGATATCCGTATGCCGGTAATGGATGGAATCACGACGACTAGGGCAATTCGGGCGCTGTCGCGGCCGGACGCGCAGACGATACCGATTATAGCGATGACAGCCGATGCCTTTGCGGATGATATACAGCGCTGCCTGGATGCCGGTATGCGGGCACATCTGGCGAAGCCTATCAATCCGTCTTTGCTATTTGATGTATTGCGGCAGCAGATACATCGCAGTTATTAGTACCTTTACAGGAGGCCTGTAAAAAAAGCTTGACCTATAGTCGGCTCCAGGTAGTATGCTGAAGACAGTTCCTGGCAATTAAATGCAGTGGGAATGTTTTTGACAGCAAATTTGACATTAGTGGAGGCGGCAGCGATGGATAAAGGGTCGGATACGCAGGTGCAGGAAAAACGGGTGGCAAAGAAAATCGTTCAAACGGCCGGACGGAAGAATCTGGGGGATTTTGCGCCAGATTTTGCCCGGTATAACGATGATATACTGTTCGGGGAGGTATGGTCGCGCAATGACAAGCTTTCGCTGCATGACCGCAGCATCGTGACGATTTCAGCTCTGATTGCCAGCGGTATTCTGGACAGTTCGTTGAAATATCACATCCAGACAGCCAGGCAGAATGGCGTAACGAAGGATGAGATGGTGGAAATCATCACGCAGCTGGGATTTTATGCTGGCTGGCCGAAGGCCTGGGCTGCCTTTGGTATGGCCAGGGAAGTTTATGCCGAAAAGTGACCAGTGGGGGAAGAGACCTGTTTCTGCAGGAATTGCGGAAACAGGTCTTTTTTCATCTTTTTCTGACTGACACTGATTGATATGGCGTGTTTGGGCCGAAAAATGACAAATGTCATGCGAAAAACGTCAAAGTCGTGACAAAATACAGCTGAAATGCCGCCTGCTTTTTGTTAAACTCTTAATTGTTAGAAAAATAAAAAGAGATAATGAATAAAGAAAACAAAATCGAGTAGGGGATGTGAGAATGTGTTCTATGTGCTTTTAGTCAGTCATGGGGAGTTTGCGCCGGGGCTGCATTCAGCGCTTCGCATGATTGCCGGGGATCGGGACAATGTTTTGTCGACGAGCCTGCGGGATGGTATGGGAGCTGACGAGTATGAAGGCCAGGTGGAAAAGCTGCTGACCGGTATCAACCCGGAGGACCGGATTGTGGTTCTGGCGGATATCCTGGGAGGCTCACCGCTTACTACGGCGATGAAGGTTCTGGCAGATCACGGGCTGATCAGTCATACGCGGGCCTTCGGGGGCATGAGCCTGCCGATGGCACTCACCCTGGTGTTGACCGGCGAGGCATTGGATGACGCGGTGCTGGCGGATACGCTTATTGGGGAGACATGCAGTGCCGTGAAGGAATTCCAATTGGATGCTTCTGCAGATGCAGATGATGATATTTAAGGGAGGCAAAGAAATATGTCAATTACGTTTCTCAGAGTAGATGACCGCATGATCCATGGGCAGACCTGCACCCGCTGGGCGCTGGAGTATCCCTGCGATGGAATCGTAGCGGTCAACGATGCGGCGGCCAATAATTCAGTGCTGAAGGCGGCCTATAAATCCGCTTCGGGCAAAAAGACTTTCGTCTGGACGATGGAGCATTGGCAGGCAAAATGCCAGCAGGTCATCGACAGCGATACCCGGTATTTCCTCATTACCAAGAATCCGCTGGACATGAAGAAAATCCTGGTGGATCAGAAGTTCGATCCGGGAATTCGCAAGGTCATTGTAGGACCCTGCAATGATCGTCCCGGTGCAGTGGAGCTGGGGAACAATCAATCGATTACCCAGGAGGAGGCTGCAGCTTTCGAGGAGATCAGGAAGGCCGGCTATGACATCGATTTTGCGCTTATCAAGGAGAAATATATTGGGGACTGGCAGAAATTCAGAGGAAAATTCGGTTTTACCGACTGATGGCCTCTGCTGCATAAAAAAAGAAAGCGAGTGATTGATTTATGGAGATCAATGCAGTACAAGCCGCTATTTTAGGCCTCTTCGCCTGCTTATCGAGCATGCCGGGCCTGGGCGGTACAACCTTCGGCAATTATACGCTGGGGCGGCCTCTCGTAGCGGGTCTGGTCGTTGGTATCATTCTTGGTGACATTCGTTCTGGTATTATCATTGGTGCGGCTATCCAGGTCATCTACATTGCGCTGGTAACGCCGGGCGGCACGGTTTCCGCTGATGTCCGGGCAGTCAGCTACATTGGTATTCCGCTGGCTATCTGTGCGGTCAAGGGCATGGGCCTCGATCCGGATACGGCGCAGGCACAGGCGATGGCCGCTGCTCTTGGTGCCGCTGTCGGTACGCTGGGCACCGTGCTGTTCTACGGTACAGCTACAATGAATCTGATCTGGCAGGGCATTGGCTGGAAGGCTGTAGAAAAAGGCGATTTCGGCAAGCTTTACCTTGTGGATATGGGGCTGCCCTGGATTTCCCACATCATCTGCTCTTTCCTTCCGACCTTCCTCATCACGATGGCCGGTGCGGGCATGGTGGATATCATGAAAAACTATCTCCCCATGGATGGTATTGCTATGAAGACGCTGTTCACGGTAGGCAGTCTCCTCCCGGCAGTCGGTGTTGCGATCCTGCTGAAGCAGGTGGTGAAGAAGCCCCTGGATTTCGTTACCTTCCTGTTCGGCTTCACGCTGGCAGCCTGCATGAACCTGAATCTCATCGCTTCCGCCATCGTTGGCTCGTTCTTCGCAATTATCAATTACAAGGTCATCATGCTGCAGAGCCGTAAGGCAGCAGCTGCGCCTGCCAGTACGGCAGATGACGATGATGAGGAGGATATCTGATCATGGAGAAAAAATTATCCAAAAAGACATTGAATAAAAGCTTCCTTTCATGGTTCTATGGCAATCTGACCTGCTTTTCCCAGGAGCATATGCAGACCTTCGGGTATCTCTGTGCTATGCTGCCCGTCGTGAATGAGCTTTATGACACGAAAGAAGAAAAAAAGGCCGCTATGAGCACCTATACTGCCTTCTTCAACACGGAGCCGCAGATCGGCGCTCTGGTGGTAGGTATGACAGCAGGTCTGGAGGAGGCCCGGGCAAACGGGCAGTCCATCGATGACGAGGCTATCAATGGTATCCGTGCAGGTCTTATGGGACCGCTGGCTGGTATCGGTGACTCGATGATCGTCGGCACCCTTATACCGATCCTGCTGGGCATCGGCCTCGGCCTTTCCAGCGGCGGCAGCCCGCTGGGCGCGATTTTCTATATCGTGGTATGGAATGTGCTCATGTGGTTTGGCATGCGGTATGCTTATTTCAAGGGCTATGATCTCGGCGGCAAGGCTGTTGAGGTACTGGTGGGCGAGCAGGCACAGGCTGTGCGGGATTCCATCATCATGATCGGTACCATTGTCATCGGTGCTGTAGCAGCCTCCTGGATCAATATCACCACCTCGCTGGTACTGCCAGGCGGTGGTGTACTCCAGAAGACACTGGACGGCATTTATCCGAAGATGCTTTCAGCGGCCGCGGTGGTTTTCTGCTGGTGGCTGATGACGAAGCGGAATATTTCTCCGACGATGGTCATGCTGCTGCTGGTTGTGGTAGCTTTTGTCGGTGTACTGCTTGGAGTGTTCGATCCGGGCTTGAGCTATTGATTTATTGAGGAAGCGAGGGAGATGCGGATGGTGGAGGGAAAAAGCCGGCAGGCGCTGCTCACTGAGGCAGCCATGCAGACCCATATGATCCGGAATCTGGAGCGGTGGCTGAAGCTGCTGACAGCTTTTTCCGGCCTGGGCATATTGCTGGCCTGGTGGGGCGCGAACAGCGCTCCACCAGGGATGCAGCTGGCCGCTGAGGTGGTAGGAACCTTTCTGGCGGTGCTTTCGATGCTGGCTGTATTCATTGTCAATAAGGGTATTGGCAATGGACGGGGCAATGTAGCTAAGATTCTGGATCTCCTGGAAAAGAATTGATAAAAAGAGGCTGTCGCACGAAGGACATCTACTTTATAAATATACAGCTAATGCATCCCATCACCATGCTGCGCATGGTCCCCCGCCCTTCAAAGGGCGGACATGGGGTGCGGGTATTGTATACTTATGAAACATGATGCAGCGTGCTATAGCCTCTTTCTTTTTGAGTCCTCGATATAGTATACTTTAGCTAACGATAGAACGCAGGTGAGGCTGATTATGAAAGAGGCGGGAAAAGGCTATGGCGGCGTGGCAGTGCTGCTGGCAGCAGTGGTGCTTTTGCTGGGATTGGGAAGCTGGGTACTGATACATAAGGATTATTCGGTGCGTCAGAATGAGCATCGGCATCGGTTCGGTGCCGTTTATATGACATTGAACAATCCTTTTTACGAAATCATCAATGAGGAAATACGCACGGCGGTGGAAAATAATGGGGACGTACTGATATCGCGCAATCCTGAGCTGAGTGTCCGGCGGCAGACGGAGGAAATACAGGAGCTGCTGGACAGCGGCATCGAGGTGCTGTTCCTGAACGCGGTGGACTGGCAGCAGATGGAGCCGGCCCTGGAAGCTGCCTATCAGGCCCATGTCCCTGTCATTGTCATTGATACGAATGTACAGGAGGACCGGCTGGTAGCCTGCACGGTGGTATCGGATAATTATATGGCCGGTGTGCAGTGCGCCCGGCATCTGGTCTCCCATGCCAAGAGCGGTCAGATTGCGCTGCTGAAGCATTCGGAGGCCAAATCCGGCGTGGACCGGATACAGGGCTTCATGGATACGATTGCCCCGTATCCCGCCTTTGCGGTAGTGGACAGCGAGGAGTGCCAGGGGCAGCTGGAGCAGGCTATGCCGGCAATGGAGCGCATGCTTCAGCGCCACAGTGGTATCGATATCGTCATGGCGCTGAACGACCCGTCAGCGCTGGGGGCCATGGCCGCGCTGCAGAATGCGGGCCGGCCGCCGGGATCGGTCCGCATCTACGGGGTGGATGGTGCACCGGAAACGAAGCAGATGATTGCCAGCGGCGATATGACGGCTACGGCGGCGCAGTCGCCCCATCTCATAGGCCGCCTTGCGGTGAAGCAGGCCTATGACATTCTGGCCGGACAGCCGCCGATCCATCTGGTGGAGCTGCCGACGATGCTGATTACCAGGGACAATATCGGTGATGTCAATATTGCGGGGTGGGATCAATGAAGCTGTTTGAACGATCGCAGGCTCTGACGGGGATCCATTATCTGCTCTATGCCTACAATGGCCTGGTGGTTTTTCTGCTGGCGGGCTTTATGAGCCTTACCCAGTGGAAGATCAATCAATCCATGACGGCCCGGTCTTTTCTGGATTCACTGGCGGCGGTACCCTGGCCGGCAACCTATATTTTCTGTTCGGCCCTGCTGGCCTTTGCCTGCCTTTTCCTGCTGAGCTGGCTGTATCGGGGTCCGGTACATGCCCGGGTATGGCGCTATATGATCATTGCCCTGGAGATCATCGCCTGTATTTGCGTTATGCGCAGCATCAATATGGCCTATGACGGGGTGGTGCTGCTGGTGGTGGCAGATCTGGTCTGTGCCTACCAGGGGCGGCAGCAGCGGATCATCCTGCTGACGGCCATGCTGGGGCTTTATATGATTGCCAATTACAACCTTGCGGCGCTGCAGATGAAGGTGGTGCCCCTTTCGGCGTACATGGCCTACTATGCGGCGGATATCCAGGGCTGGCTCTGGGCTGTCAGCAATCTGGTCACCTCGCTGAATCTCATCATCTTTGTTTTTTACATGACGATGCTGGTGCAGAGCCAGCACCGGGAAAAGGAACGGATACAATCCTTGAACCGTCAGCTGGGCCAGGCAAATATGCAGTTGAATGAGGCCAATGAGAAGCTGCGGGTCTATGCTGTCGAGGTGGAGCATATGGCCGAGACCAGAGAGCGCAATCGTCTGGCCCGGGAAATCCATGACACGCTGGGCCATGCGCTCACCGGCATCATGGCCGGCATCGACGCCTGCCTGGCAACCATCGATGCGGCCCCGGAATTCACCAAGCAGCAGCTGCCGAAGATCCGTGAGGCGGCTAAGCATGGCATCACCGATGTCCGTCGTTCGGTGCGGAAGCTGCGGCCGGATGATCTGGAACGTCTGTCGCCGCAGCAGGCGCTGGAGCAGATGGTGGCCAGTTTTGCCGCTGCTTCCGGGATGGAAATCCTTTTTCAGCGGCTGGAATGGCCCCTGAACCTGCGGGAGGATGAGGCTGAGGTCATTTACCGGGTGGTGCAGGAGGGTATTACGAATGCCAACCGCCATGGGCATGCTTCCAGGGTGACGGTTGATATTCATGAAGAGGAAGAGCGGCTGAATATCCTCATTCAGGATAACGGCATCGGCTGCCAGGAAATCGATGCGGGCTTTGGTCTGCGCCATATGAAGGAGCGGCTGGCCCTGCTGAAGGGCAGCCTCAAATGCACGGGCAGCGAGGGCTTCACCATCGAGGCGTCCATACCGCTGAACCGGGGAGGTGCTTTATCGTGATAAAGATAATGATTGCTGACGATCAGGAGCTGATCCGTGAAAGCCTGCGGATTGTTTTGAATATAAATCCGGATATGGAGGTCATCGGTGTTACGGAGAATGGCCAGGAAACCATTGATCTGGTCCGGGCAAAAAAGCCGGATGTGATTCTCATGGATGTGCGCATGCCCATCCTGGACGGGGTCCAGTGCACCCGGCTGATCAAGGAAGCCTATCCGGAAATCCGCATCATTATCCTGACTACCTTCGATGATGATGAATACGTTTACAATGCCCTGAAGTACGGTGCCAGCGGCTATCTGCTGAAGGGGGTGTCCGTGCCGGAGCTGACGCAGGCGGTGCGGACTGTTGTATCCGGCGGGGCGATGATCAATCCCAATATCGCGGTAAAGGTGGTCAAGCTCTTTTCCCGGCTGGCGCAGGGAAATTTTTCCATTCCTGTGGAGGAGGGGGCTGCGGCGCTGCTTGGCCGCACTGAGCGCAAGGTGGCGCTGCTGGTGGGGCGAGGGCTGTCCAATAGGGAAATCGCCGAAAAGCTTTGTCTGTCGGAGGGGACTGTGCGCAATAACCTGAGTACGGTCCTGAGCAAGCTGGCCCTGCGGGACCGTACCCAGCTGGCCATCTGGGCCGTACAGACCGGGCTGGTGCAGCAGGATACGGCAGAGGATTGAGGTGCAGAAAATGAGGATTTTCCGGTCCTGTTATGGACGCTGGCTGCTGGCCCTGGGAGGTATACTGCTGCTGGGGCTTGTCATCGGCTGGCTGCAGCTGCAGCGGGCTCCGAAGCAGCTGCGGATCGGCGTATTTGCCGGCAGCAATTGGGGGGTGCCGGCAGCAGATTCCTACGGAATCATCGACATGGCAGTGCAGCGTTTTGAGGCAGCCCATCCCGGCGTGAAGGTGACCTATGTCAGCGGCATTCCCAAGGAGGACTATTCTGAATGGCTGGCGGAGCGGGTAGTGGAGGGCAATGAGCCCGATGTATTTCTGGTGCTGCCCCAGGATTTCAATCTCTATGTTNCCATGGGGCTGTTGAAGCGGCTGGATCCGCTGCTGCAGCAGGATGGAGATTATCAGCCGGGAAATTACTACCGGGCCGCCCTGGAGTATGGCAGCCATGATGAGAGCCAGTATGCGCTGCCCATGGAAAGCGTGCCTACCCTCATGTTTGTGAACAAGACTCTGCTGCAGCGCAATGGAATCACTATGCCTTCAGCGGAATGGACCTGGCAGGATTTCCTGCGGATCTGCCAGCAGCTTACCAGGGATACCGATGGGGATGGAGCGGTGGATCAGTTCGGCTGCTATGACTACACCTGGCAGCAGGCGGCTCTGAGCAATGGCCTGGAGCTTTTCCGCCCGGATGGGCGTACCTCCTATTTTGCCGACAGCCGGATGGAGGAAGTGGTGCGGTTCATGATAGCTGTGCAGGGATTGAATCATGGCTATCAGGTCAGTGCCCAGGATTTCGATATGGGCCGGGTGGCCTTCCGCCCCTTTACCTTTGCGGAGTACCGTACCTATAAGCCATATCCCTGGCGTATCAAGCGCTATTCCGGTTTTGAGTGGGACTGTATCCCCATGCCGGCGGGGCCTTCAGGGAGCAATGCCTCCCAGCTGGATACCCTCATGGCGGGGATGAGTTCGCGAACCCTGCAGGAGAAACTGGCCTGGGAGTTTTTGAAGACGCTGTGCTGTGACAAGGAAATACAGCAGGCAATCTTTACGAAATCTCAGGGACTGCCGGTGCTGCGGCAGGTAGTCACTGCTGATGAGGTGAGCGGACCGCTGCTGCAGGATGGCCAGGAGGGCATGCAGGTCAATGGAAAAATGCTGGACCGGGTGCTGGAGGAAGCGGTTGCACCGCCAAAATTCGCGAAATACGGCGAGGCCATGCTGCGGGCAGACACCGGCATGCGGCGCATTTTACAGGGGAATATGCCCTTTAATAATGCTTTGAATAAGCTGCAGAAGGAAATCAATGCCTATCTGCAGTATTGAATCACCAAAAGGAGGAGCAGCCATGGATTTTGACTGCAGGATTGTCTTTTCAGATATTGATGGAACGTTTTTGGATTCCCGGCATCAGGTACAGCCGGGGACGGTTTTTGCGGCACAGTGGCTGGCGGACAGGGGAATACCGGTGGTATTGGTATCTGCCCGTATGCCGGCCGCAATCCGGCCTGTTTTGACGGCAGCCGGCATAAAGGCGCCAGTCATCAGCTATAGCGGGGCACTTGTGCTGGATATGGCCGGGCAGCCGCTGTACAGCCATACCATGGAAAGGGAGGATGCACTCCATATCCTCAGTCAGCTCCGGCAGCGCTGGCCCCGGGTGGTGGTGAATTATTATGCTGAGGATGTCTGGTATGTGCAGGATGACCAGGTGCCTGAGGTGCGGCGGGAAGAAAAAATCACCGCTGTGAAAGCGGTGATAGCGGAATTTTCTGTGCTGTTGTCTCAGGGCTGCCTGCCCCATAAGCTGCTCTGCATGGGAGAGCCTCCGGCCGTTGCGGAGATGGAAAAGGTGCTGCAGGCTGAATTCCCGGAGCTCACGGTGGTGCGATCCAGCCCCATTCTGTTGGAAATCATGGCGGCGGGCATCTCCAAGGCTGTGGGCATCGGGGTCCTGCTGGAGACGCTCTCGCTGCCGGCAGCGGATGCATTGGCCTTTGGCGATAACTATAATGATCTGGAGATGCTTGCCTGTGTGGGAATGGGCGTTGCCATGGGCAATGCCCCCGCTGCGGTAAAGGCGGCCTCGGCCGCGGTGACCGCGGGGAACGATGGGGAGGGCATCGCCGCGTTCCTTAAAAAGCTGTTCCCGGCGATGGAGCCCTTCCGGTGAATCAGACCATTTCACCGCTGCCGATTTCGGGGTGGATGGCTTTTACCCGGCCAGGCTGTTCCTTTACGGAGGGAGCGGAGACAGCGGGAGCCTTTTCCGCCTGTGAGGCCTTGGCTATTGCTTCATCATGGGCCTTGCAGTATTGGGTCAGAAAATCATAGTCGCCCTTCAGCAGCGGGTCCTTGTCCACGGCCAGCGGGGTGCCGCCGGAGGTATCTGTTCCGGACATCATGGTATTCTTGTCGGTATAGGTATAGGAATAGTTGAGTTTGATCCGCCGCTTCACATCTATGACGGAGAAGGTCACCAGCTGGCCGCCGGCCTGGTATTGCGAGGGTACAGTCTTTTTATACTGGGCCTTGCTCTGGAACAGGATGATGTTCCGGTCGAGTCCGGCGGTGGTCTTATTGTAACGGATACTGGCTGTATCTATATAATTGGTTTGATTGGCGTTGTCACCAGTCTGCTGCCAGGCCGGGGCGGCGGATACCGCCGAAACAGTGAACAGTAAGGCCATAGTCATGAGCATAATGATTTTTCGCATAATGATAGGATCTCCTTTTTTCCGTATTTTCTTCAGCGCTCTGGCAGCCGGAGGGCTGGCTGGAACGCTGTATTTATTATAACAATGGTGTTATGATAGAAATGTCAGTGGCGTCTCAGGGATTGGTGAAATGGGCGAAGACGAAGGCTCCGGAGGGGCTGAGATTGGCGTTTGTCCATGGTCCTGTCGGCGGGGTTCCCGGCAGCAGGGCCGCGGAGGATTCGGACTTGTCACAGAGGGACCAATTGGCCCAGCTGAGCTTTCGGCTGGCCATGAACTGCAGCCAGGCTTCGGCGCTGTCCAGATAAATGCCGCCGCTGCCATCGGCCGCACTGGTGCCCCATTCGCTGATGAACACCGCCGCCTGCTTAGCCAGGGCCGCGTCAATTTTATCCCGGAGCCACTGGCCATGGGTACCTGCATAAAAATGGCAGGCATACATGATATTGGGGGCGCTGAGCGGATCCTGGGCTGCGGTATCCACCTGCTGGCTCCAATTCGGGGTGCCGACGATGACGATGGCTGCCGGTGCGTTTTTCCGGATGGCCGTGAGGATATCCTCCGCATAGGGCTTGATATCCCGCTGCCAGTCGGCGCCCTGGTTCGGCTCATTGCAGATTTCGTAGAGCAGGGCCGGCTGGCCGGCGTAGCGCTGGGAGGTTTCGGCAAAGAACTGCCGGGCCTGATTTTCATAGGTGCGGGGATTGCTGTCATTCAGGATGTGCCAGTCGATGATGACGTACATATCCTGGGCAATGGCTGCGTCTATGGCTTGATAGATCGCTGTTTTTATAGCCGGATTGGCAATATAGCCATCCTGATCTGTGTACATGGCAATGCGGATGAGATTGGCTCCGCGGTTGTGCAGCTCATGAAAGGCTGCGCCATTGGCAAACTGGGGGAACCATTGCATGCCATGGGTGCTCATGCCGCGCAGGACAACGGGCTGCCCTTTGGCATCAGTTAGCTGGCTGCCCTGCACCCGCAGCTGTCCATGGACAGAGGGACCCTCGGCGGCCAGTGCTGTGGCGGACAGGACCAGCCATAGCATGAGAAGCAGGATACTGATTTTCTTTTTGTCTGGATACATAGCATACGCCTTCTTTGTGTGTTTTCTATAATATAGTATAGCACGCTTGAGGGAAATTGAACGAAGGGAATGGCAGAAAAATGAAGCATTTGGAGGTAGTGGCAGCGGCAATCATCCAGGAGGGACGGCTGCTGGCAGCTCAGCGGGGCTATGGCCGTTATAAGGATTTCTGGGAGTTTCCCGGCGGGAAGGTAGAGCCGGGAGAGACGCCGCAGCAGGCTTTGCAGCGGGAAATACAGGAGGAAATGGGTGTTGCTGTGGAGGTGGGAGAGCTGGTAGGGACCGCAGAGCATACCTATCCGGAGTTCCAGGTGACCATACATTGCTTTCTCTGCCGGGTCGTTCAGGGAAAGCTGAAGCTGCTGGAGCATGAAAATGCCCGCTGGCTGTTCCGGGAGCAGCTGTATGATGTGGAGTGGCTGCCGGCGGACATCGGACTGCTGAAGAAGCTGGAGAACCGCCTGGCTTAGAGAGGAGAAGTGTTTTGTCAGAAAAAAGAGCGTATGGAGCGGTGCTGGCCGGGGCCGCGTTATGGGGCATCATCGGCATATGGAGCCGGGGACTGATGGCAGGGGGATTTTCTCCCTGGTCCATCGTGGTGGTGCGGAATTTTGGCAGCCTGCTGGTCCTGACGGTTTTATTTTCCCTTATGGGGATTCCTGTTTGGCAGGTGAAGGGCCGGGATCTGAAGTATTTTTTCGGCACGGGAGTAGTCAGCGTACTGCTGTTCACCTTCTGCTACTTTTCCTGCCAGCAGCTTTGTTCACTGGCCGTGGCGGCAATATTGCTCTATACGGCGCCTACCTTTGTGGTGATTCTGTCGGCGCTGCTCTGGAAAGAGGCGGTCACCTGGCAGAAGGGAGCAGCATTGCTGCTGACGCTGCTGGGCTGCAGCCTGGTGACCGGGATTCTTTCCGGAAGCCTGCTGGTCACCTGGCAGGGGGTGCTTCTTGGGCTGGGGGCTGGTTTTTTCTATGCACTGTACAGTATTTTTGGCCGGTATGCTCTGGAGCGGTATCAGCCGCTGGTGGTTACCTATTGGACCTTTGTATTCTGCGGTCTGGTCTCGCTGCTGTTTGCCAGGCCCGCTGAACTATCCCTGCTGGAATCGCCCTCCATGCTGGGGCTTTCGCTGGGACTGGTGATTTTTTCCACGGTGCTTCCCTATGGCCTTTATACCATCGGACTGGCCCGGGTGCAGGCTTCCCAGGCCTCCATCGCGGCCAGCTTTGAACCGGTGGTAGCGGCTGTCACGGGGATTTTCATGTTCGGGGAGGCCATGGATCTTTTCACCTTCATGGGAATCGGCTGTGTCATTGCCGGGATCTGTGTATTGAACTGCAGGCGGAAATCGTCATGATTTTTCAAAAAAATTTTGTATGAAGACATTGTAAGGACAGAACAGCTCCCTGCGGGGGCTTATGATTTTGCTGTTGAGAAGGGACGCATGGATTTGGCAGAGATTATTGAAATAACGGACTTGGCAGCTCCGGAACTGGAGCTTTTTGCAAACCTGACGGAGGTGCAGCTGCGGAACCGGCTGGAGCCGGAAAAAGGGATCTTCATCGCGGAAAGTCCGAAGGTGATTGAACTGGCACTGCGCTATGGTTATGAGCCGGTGGCCTTTCTGATGGAGCGCAAGCGCATCACGGGGCAGGCGAAGGAGATCCTTGCCCGCTGCGGGCAGGTTCCTGTTTATACCGGTGACCGGGAACTGCTGGCCCATTTGGCCGGCTATACATTGACACGGGGCGTCCTGTGTGCCATGCGCCGTCCGGTGCTTCCGGCACTGTCAGAGCTTTGCCGGGGAGCCCGGCGGCTGGCCATACTGGATGGCATGGCTGACGCGACGAATGTGGGAGCCCTGTTCCGTTCGGCGGCTGCACTGGGGATTGATGCGGTGCTGGTGCGGCGTTCCTGCTGTGATCCGCTGTGCCGGCGGGCCGTGCGGGTCAGCATGGGGACGATTTTCCAGATTCCCTGGGGCTATCTGGATGAGGATATTACCCTGCTGGGAGATTTTGGTTTCAAGACGGCGGCCATGACACTGCAGCCTGCTTCGGTGGGCATTGATGACCGGAGGCTGTCAGCGGAAAAAAAGCTGGCGCTTGTCTTTGGCTCCGAGGGCTATGGGCTGGAGCAGGAGGTCATCGATGCCTGCGACTATGTGGTGAAGATTCCGATGACCCATGGGGTGGATTCATTGAATGTTGCCGCAGCCAGCGCCGTGGCCTTTTGGGAACTGCGGGTCCGGGAGTGAGTTTTGCCGGTAAACAGAAAAAGCACCGGGGCAGCTGTATGGAAACAGCGGCTCCCGGCGCTTTTTCATGGGAGGGATTGGAAAATCAGCCGGCTTTGCTCTGCAATATCTTCCCTGTCACGGCATCGATGCGCAGGCTGTATTTTACATTGCCGGATTTGCAGGATACCTTGTAGATGGGCTGGAAGGCCGGCTGCTGTGCCGCGGAATCGGTCAGCTGCTGGTAATCCTGGGCCTCCGGACGATGGGATTTTTTCTCGTGCTTGTCTTCATGCCGGGATTTATCTTCGTGCTTCTGCTGGCTGGCATCCATCAGAGCAATTTCCCGGTAGGTGATGGCGCTCTCCTCCTGGCCGATGGCCTGGGCAGCCAGGGCCTGGATGGCATTGCGGTCCAGCAGGGTGAGATTGTTCTGGGCAGCCATGGACTCAATCATAGCTGTACGGGCCTGGAGCACCTGCTGATGCCGGAACTGTTCCTGCTGATGGTGATACCAGGCTCCGCCGCCGCCCAGAGCGGCACATACCAGGAGCAGAGCCCCCGCTTTTTTCAGACGGGATCTGGTGAAGATCCCCTGGGCCTTTTCCTGCATTGTATGAAATATTTCTTTCTTTTCCATGATGATTTCCTCCTTTGTGTATTTATGGATGATGGCTTTCTTGGTATGCTTACAGTATAGGGGGGAAAGCTAAACAAAATATAAACAGCGGAGAAATATTTTCGAAACATAAATTTTTTTTTCGTTAGCCTTTGTTTAGAATTGAGTCCTATAATAAAGGCAGGCTGGTTATGGCGGCCAACTTATAGAGGAAAGAGGGCTGTATTGTGCAGATTCGAGATATTTCCGTAGGAAAACGACTGTTTTTTGCCAATTTCATGATGGTTTTCATTCCGGTATGCCTGCTGGCGCTGATAGGTTTCGCGGCCTTTGCGGGGCTGCGGTTTGCCGGGACAGCCCAGCAGGAGCTGGCTGTGCTCTGGCCGGAAAAGGGACCGGCATTGTCCGTACAGTATGCGGTGAGTTCGCTGCGGGTGAAGGCGGAGAAGAAGGGCGGTCCAAAATTAAAGGAAATGATGGAGGACTGCCGCCTGCTGGAAGCCCAGGGCATTGCGGTGAGCATCCAGCGGGATGGGCAGCCGCTGTACATCACGCCGGGCGCCGAGACAGCACAGCTGGAGGAACTGGCTGTCTCGGCGAAGGTGGGCTATAGTGATACGGCTGCCATGCTGTGGGACGATCAGGATTTTATCTTCGCCTATACCTCGCCCCGCAGCGGGACCCGGATCCTGGCTGCGGGAAATGTCCCCTTCCTGGCCAAGAACGCGATTCCGGAAAATAATGTCCGGGATATCTGGGAGTGTATAGCCTTTGTGCTGTTGGGGCTGGCAATCCTGTTCATTGCAGGACTCGGCATTTATCTGTCCCGGCTGTTATCGCGGCAGATCCTGGAGCCGCTGTCCCGGCTGCGGATGGCAGCTGCTGAAATCCAGCAGGGGAATCTGGATGCCCCGCTGGAGATCCGGACACAGGATGAGCTGGGTGAGACTTGTCAGGCCTTTGACCGCATGCGGCAGGATTTGAAACGCGCCGGGGAGAACCAGAAAAAATATGAGCAGAACCGCAAGGAGCTCATTGCGGGAATATCCCATGATCTCTCTACGCCGCTGACCTCGGTACGGGGCTATGCCAGCGGGCTGCTGGACGGAATTGCCCGTACCCCGGAAAAGAAGCGCCATTACGTGGAGATGATCTATGAGACAGCGGGGACGATGGAGAAGCTGGTGGAAAGCCTGTTCCTTTTTTCCAAGCTGGATCTGGGTCGGATTCCCTTCCATTTCGAGGCGGTGGAGATGTATTCCTATTTTGCTGATTTTGCTGCGGAACAAAGCGAGGAACTGGCGGAGCGGGGGCTGCAGCTGCATCTGGAGGCCCCGCAGGAGCAGGCGGTGGTTCAGCTGGATCGGCTGGAATTTCAGCGGGTGCTGAAGAACCTGCTGGAAAACAGCCTGAAATACAAGAAACAGCCGGTGGTCCAAGTGTGTATTGGGCTGGAAAAGAAGGAGGGGCAGCTCCATATAGCCTTTGCCGATGATGGGCAGGGAGTGGATGCCCGGGAGCTGCCCAAGCTCTTTGACAGTTTCTACCGTACGGATCCCGCAAGGTCTGAGGTAGCCAAGGGAAGCGGCCTGGGCCTGGCCATTGTGAAGCAGATCATTCTGGGAATGCAGGGGCGGATATGGGCGGAGGCCTCTGCGGCCGGCGGACTGATGATATGCATGACGCTGCCCCTGCAGGAGGATGGAAAATGAAGAAGATTCTATTGATAGAGGATGACAAGGCAATTGCTGAATTGGAGCGGGATTATCTGGAGGCCAGTGATTTTACCGTGGAGCTGGCTGCCGATGGCCGGGTGGGACTGGAAAAAGCGCTGCAGGCGGAGTATGATCTGCTGCTGCTGGATGTGATGCTTCCAGGCGTGGATGGCTTCCAGATCTGCCGGGAGGTCCGGAAGGTCCGGGATACGCCCATCCTCATGGTATCTGCCCGGCGGGAGGATATTGATAAAATCCGGGGATTGGGGCTGGGAGCGGATGATTACATCAGCAAGCCCTTCAGCCCGGGGGAGCTGGTGGCCAGAGTCAAGGCCCATCTGGCCCGTTATGAGCGGCTTACGGGAGGAACCCGCAGCCAGCAGAAGGTGGTACAGGCCGGAGGACTGGAAATCCAGCTGGATACCCATCGGGTATTTGCGGATGGCCGGGAAATATCCCTGACCCATCGGGAGTTCGAGCTGCTGGCCTTCCTGGCGGAGAATCCCGGCATTGTTTTCAGCAAGGATACCTTGTTTGAAAGGGTCTGGGGACTTGAGGCTGCCGGGGATACCGCTACGGTCATGGTCCATGTGAACCGCATCCGGGAAAAGATTGAGCCGGATACCACTAAGCCGGTCTACATCGAGACGGTATGGGGCGCCGGCTATCGGTTCCACGGCTGAGGCGCTGATACGTCATGCTGTATTAAAAAATCGGCTTGCCGGCGGTATATCCGCTGCAAGCCGATTTTTCTTCATCCGTTGTCGTGAAACATGCGATTCAGTGGGTTTTCCTTGAAGATGTTTCCCTGCTCAATGTAGCGATGGACCATCTTTTCGGATTTGTGCCGGGTCTGCCGCATGATGGACAGGGCATCCAGGTCGTGCTGGGCCGCGCTGGTGGCAAAGCCGCGCCGCAGACTGTGGCCCGCGAAGTTCGCCTCATTCAGCCCGATCTTTTTGATGTATTTCTTTACGATGAGAGCCACGGATTTGTCGGAAAGCTGCGTATCCCGCAGCTCCTTGTTGCGCTTGAAGGGCCTGAACAGCGGCCCCGTCTGGATCTGGGACACGAGAATCCATTGCTCTACAGCCCGGACCGCACAGGTATGGGGATTCGGGGCATAGGGAATGGCAATCTGGCTGCCCTGTCCAAACTGATCGCCCTTGGACTGGGGAATGAAGATGATCAGACCCTGGGGAGAAAAGGTCAGATCCTCCACCTGTACATGGACCAGTTCGGAACGGCGGAAGGCACCGGCGAAGCCGAGGAAAAGCAGGGCCCGGTCCCGCAGGGATACGATATCCGTATCATCGAAGCAGTCGGCCAGCAGATCGATGGTTTCCAGCAGAATGGGTGATTTTCCCCGCTGGAAGGTGCCTTTTTCCCGGCGGATGGAGCGCATGGCACTGCGGACCAGGCTGTCCTTGGCGGGATTGTGCTCAGAAAAGCCTGCGGCAATATGGTTTTCCGAGATGGCGGTGATCCGCCGGGATACCGTATTGGCCCGGGCATGGTCGGCCAGCTCGTTGATGTAGTTCACGATGGTTTCCGGCTCTGTAGGCAGATCTGCCAGATTGTGGGCCTGGCACCAATCCGAAAAATCGCCCCAGTCTGCCGCGTAGGATTTTATGGTGTTGTCGGCGCGTGACTTTTGCAGGCGCCGCTTGCTCTTCAGGGAGAGCTTGCTGTTCTGGTCGATTTTAGCGTTTTTAATCAGAACAAAATTTTTTTTGATATGCATGCTGTTCTCCAGATTCCCGGCAGTGGGAAGGATTACTCATCTGCCTTGTTGCTGATGGTGAATACATAGCCGGTGCCCTTTACCGCCACGAAGCGGAACCGGATATCTCCCTGAATGGAGGTGTTGTCAGCCTCCTGGAGGTTGCTTCCCTGGCGGAAGCCCAGATCTGAGAGAACTGCCTGGCGCTTGTCCGTGGCATCTGAGGGGAAGAGGGATTCGATGAATACACCCATGGTGGTGACCATTCTGACAGAATCCTCTTTGTTGGCCGGCGTGGCAATCATCTCGATGGAGATGATCTGCTGGTTCTTGGGATTCAGCTTTCCGGAGAGAAGGATGCTGTCTGCCAGATTGTAGCTGAAGGAATCAGAGCCTTTGTTCACATTCTGCAGCAGGACCTTTTCCTGTTTGGCGTTGGGACTGTCGTTGAACCGGTCCTTGAGTTTGTCATAGGTGATATCGATGCCTGTGCCGCTGGCAGCGGTCTGGGTGATCTGCTGGGCAGCCTCGCTGCTGGTGGCCTGCTGGCTCTGGAGGGTGATGCCCACGGTGGTGGCGATGAAGATGAAAGCAATGGCCGCTACGCCGATGGTCAGATACTTTTTCCGTGGATTCTTGTTCTTAGGGTTCTCCGCAAAGACGGAATGGTGGCATTTAGGACAGATTTTTTCTGCCGGGCTTACATCGGCATTGCAATATTTACATTTCATGAAAAACATCTCCGTTTCTAATGATTTAACCAAGTACATCTTATTATACTAAAAAATTTGGCAGTTTCCAAATGGAATAGGAAATGTTATTATTGATGTTATAAAAATGGCTGGAAGGGACTTGATTACGTGGATGCAGATCAGCCAATTGGTGTTTTTGATTCCGGACTGGGCGGAATCAGTGTATTGCGGGAAATTACCGCCTTGCTGCCCGGCGAGGATTATATTTATTATGGAGATTCGGCTAACGCCCCTTATGGCGTACGGCCTACTGAGGAAATCCGCCGCCTGACTACGGCGGTTTTTGAGAAGCTTATAGCCCAGAGAGTCAAGGCGATTGTCATCGCCTGCAATACGGCTTCCAGCGCTGCGGGGGATTTTCTGCGGGAACGTTATCCCCAGCTGCCCATCATTGCCATCGAGCCGGCATTGAAGCCGGCGGTATTGAGCCAGGAAGGCGGGACGGTACTGGTGCTGGCTACCGCAGCAACGCTGCGGGAGAGGAAATTCCAGCAGCTTATGGAGCATTATGAGAATCAGGCTGAAATCCTGGATTTCGCCTGTCCGGAAATCGTTGAGGCCGTGGAGCAGGGGGATATCCGTTCGCCAAGGCTGAGGGCTGCCCTGGAGGAACGTTTTGCGGGAGTCAGAGGAAGAGGAGTCAGCCGTATCGTACTGGGCTGCACTCATTATCCCTTCGTGCGCAAAATGATTCAGGAAATCGCCGGTCCCGGCGTGACCATATTCGACGGTGCTCAGGGAACTGCCCGTCAGCTGGTCCGCCAGCTGAGGGAGAACCAGCTGCTCCGGGCTGCTGGCAGTCCGCAGGGACATATCGATTGGCAGAACAGTTCGGCAGATCCGGCTCTGTTGGAGCTTTCCAAAAGACTGTATGCCTTAAGGGAATGACGGAGGCTGAAGAAATGAAAAGATGGCTGATCGCTGCTTGCACGGCTATGATTGCTTTTTTCACCGCAGCCCCGGTGCTGGCCTGTACACTTTTTGCCGCAGTGGGGCCGGCACGGGTGCAGGGCGGTGGAACGCTTATTGCAAAGAACCGGGACTGGCGTCCGCAGCCTCAGGAGCTGCGGCTGGTCACCAAGGGAGCCTATCGATATTATGGCATCTTTGCCGGCGATGAGGGGAAACGCAAGCAGCTCAAGGGCGGGGTGAATGAAAGAGGGCTGGCAGTATTTTCTGCCTCAGCCAGCTCCATTCCCCGGCAGGAAAGAAGCCGGCTGCCCCATGCGGCCCATGGGGCCATGACCACCATGCTGGCCAATTGTGCCACGGTGGATGAGGCCCTGAAGCATACGGAATGCTTCCTGGGTCCCAAATTCCTGCTGCTGGCAGACGGGAATAAGGCCGCCTGGGTAGAGGTTGGTCCCCAGGGCCGGTTTTCTATCCGGGAAATTCCGGCGGGAACCCTCGTCCATACCAATCATTACCTGGATGCGGCCATGGAGCCTTACAATGTGTCCATTGGTACCTCCAGTCAGACCCGCTGTGCGCGGATGGAGGAGCTGCTGGCACAGCATCCCGGCCCCATGAGGCTGGAGGATTTTGCGGCATTCGGCCAGGACCATGATGCCGGGCCGGATAACAGCATCTGGCGCAGCGGCAGCCACAAAAACAGTACCCAGACACTGGCCGCTATGGCTGTCTGGCTGCGGGCCGGCGAACCGCCGGCTATTTATGTGAAAATAAGGGAAAATCCAGCGGACCAGGGAAAGGAAAAGGTCCTTTGGCTGCAGGGGGCAGACCTTTTTCCTGCCCGATGAAGGAGGCGGTTTCATGCGGATCCAGGATTCCACAACTGAGGAAAGGGCACAGTATATTCGGGAAATGTTTCGCTGCCATGATGGTGACTGCGAAAACTGCGGTGTTTGCCGGGTGTTTTCCGGTACGAGTCCGGAAAAGGTCTACGCGGATTTTATCGCTGGCCGACGGGAATTCGCTGAAATCGCTCAGGAATGGAATCAGCGGTATCGGCGTTAGCGACTAAGAAATATCATAAAAATGCCCTTTAAGAGAAATCCGTGGATCTGACTCTTAAAGGGCATTTTTGCTGCTTTTATATTACCAGTCGTGATAGCTTCCGCTTCCAATGCTGATGCCGCCATGGAAGGTCACAGGAGAGGAGTCTTCATGGGTTCTATGGGGAACCTTCAGGGAGAGCACATAGCTGGTATCGGTGATGGAGGCCCTGGCCAGCAGGGCTTTTTCCTTATAGGCGCGATATTCCTTGGCGGGGATATCTGCTGTGTAAGTAACGGATGCATCTGCCGGTATTTCTGTCTGGGTAAGTGCCTGGGTAAAGGCCATTTTGTCGGACCAGCGGTAGAGTACCGTGCCTTTTTTATCAAGCAGGAAGAAATCATAGCTTTGCCCGCAGCGATGATCTATGACAAAAGGATTTTTTGTGGGATTGGTGAGCTTCAGCTCCATGTGCAGGCCGTCCTTCTTTTCCTGGACAGCGAATTCCGCTGTCAGCTGTCCGTTGGAAAGGGAAGCATAATTATCCTTGTCCGAGGATATGGTGCTGCTCAGGGGAACATCCACGCCTAATCCCATAGCGGCATGGGCCAGGACGGGGCGGCCGGGAAGGCAGGCGAAGGCCATGGCCGCAGTGATGGCTATGATTGGCAAATACTTCATAAGAATCCCTCTTTCAGTTCTTTATTTTATTGCATTATGTTTATTATATATCTTTTGGATGGGGAATACAAAAGATTGCCGGTTAAGCAGGCAAAATGGCCTGTTGTGTCGAATCAAAACGGATAGACATATTACGGGTGCACTATAGGACTATTTACTATGGCTGCTGCAGAAAGGCTGCAAAGGGGTTTTATTATGATTACCATAGGGGTAGAGGGTTATCGGACAGTTGCCATATTGCTGGGGATTGCTTTATTGCTGAGCTTTTACGCTCTGCATCGTGCCCGGCTTTACGGCCATCGGCTCCAGGAAAAATATTTTAAATTGGCGGGGGCGGCAAATATTTATATTTTTGAATATGATATACGCAAGGATATACTGCATTTATCCCAGCCCTGTGCAGAGCTTTTTGGACTTGATCTGCATATCGAACATTATATGGAGCAGGCCAGGCGGCTGGAAGATCATCGGCTGGAGCGGGCGTCGGCTTATTTTGATGCGGCTATGGCTTTGCAGGACACGGCTGCCCAGGTGAAGATTCCGCTGGCGGATAATTCTCTGGGGGTATTTCAGGTGAACAATGAATTCATTTATGACCGGCACAATAGGCTGGAGAGCATCATTGGCCTGTTTGCGGATGTCACCCGGGACTTCCATCAGAAGGAAAAGCTGGCGGCCAAGGCACAGGTGGATGCGCTTACGAAGGTATATAATTCCGGAACAGTCCGGCGGATGCTGACCGAGGCTATGGATGGAGCTGCCAATGGGCAGGCGGCACTGCTGATATTGGACGTGGATCATTTCAAGGCGGTAAACGATTCCCTGGGACATCAGGCCGGGGACAAGGCATTGCAGCTGGTGGCCCGCAGCCTGAAGGCTGTGCTGCGCTGTACGGATATCATTGGTCGCCTGGGGGGCGACGAATTCTGCGTGTATCTGGCGGATATTCCTTCCTATGAGTTTGTCTGTGAAATCTGCGGTCATATCAATGCTGCCGTGACGGAGGGAATCCGTCAGGAGAATATAGCTATGGATATAACAGTCAGCATCGGCGGCACTGTGCTCCGACCGACAGATGATTTTGAGGCGGCCTATGCCAGAGCGGATGTTTCCTTGTATGAGGCTAAGAAACTGGGGCGCAATACGTTTGTTGTGGGAAAATAAAAGGGCGCGGAGGTCCGGGGATATGAAACTTTTTTGCAGTGGATGGAAATGGCTCTGTCAGTGGATGCTGGCCGTGTTCTGTCTGACAGGAATGTTTTTCTGTCTGCCGCTGCCGGCACAGGCATCTGGGGGAACAGTTGTGCGGGTGGGCTATGATATATCAGGCAGCATGATATATCGGGATGAAACTGGAGAATATCGCGGCTATAATATGGAAATCCTGTATGAGATTGCCAAATACACCGGCTGGAAATATGAGCTGGTTCCCTTTGCTAAATGGGCAGACGCGGTGAAAGCGGTGGAGGAGGGCAGCATAGATATACTGCCAACGGTGCTGAAGGCTCCGGAGAGGATGGGCAGAGTGCTGTTTTCCGACCGGCGCATGGGAATGGTTCATGTGGCCTTGGTGGTACCGGAGGATAATAAGCAGCATTTTTATGGTGTTTGGGATTCCCTCCAGGGAAGTCGGATCGGCGTACGGGAAAGTACGGTGGACTCAGCGGATTTTTTTGCCTGGGCTAAGCAGCAGAAGCTGCAATATACAAAGGTGGAATATGGCGATCGGCAGGACCTGATCCAGGCGCTGGATAATGGTTCCATTGATGCGGCAGCGCTGAGTTATATTGGAGCAGCAAAAAAATATCGGGCGGTGGCGGAATTTGCCTCCCAGGATATGTATTTCGCCGTGGCCCCGATGCACCCGGAACTGCTTTCTGAATTAAATGCGGCCATGGGGCGTATTGCCATTATGAATCCCCAGTTTTATTCCAATCTGCTGACCAAATATTTGGAGAGCAATGTGGTGGGCAAGCCGGTATTCAGCCGGGAGGAGCAGGCTTTCATCGATGATGGACAGCCGGTCCGGGTAGCCCTCATGCGGAATGCGGCCCCTTTTTCTTCCTGTCAGGATGGGAAATTCTCCGGGATCATTCCCGATGTGCTGCATCGCATCGAGGAGCTTTCCGGGCTGACCTTTGAGCTTCTGCCGGTGGATTCCCAGGAGACTGCCATCCAGTATGTGCATGAGGGAAAGGCGGACATGGTGGGACGGCTGGCGAATAATGTGTTCTTTGCCCGGAGCTCGGGGCTGCGTCTTACTACGCCCTATGTGTATATGCCGATGATGCAGGTACGGTACAGGAGAAAGGATACAGTCCGGAACGTGGGTGTCCAGGGGGTTGCCCAGATGGATCAGGTGCAGGCCAATAAGAAATACAGTGAGAATATCCACATGCAGGTATATCAGAATGTGGAGGAATGCTTTGCCGCATTGACATCTGGCAGAGTGGACGCGATCTACTGCGACCAGGTCACGGCCAATTATTTCATGAACACCCATCGTTACTCGGAATATCGCATGGATTTGCTGCAGCCCTTTTCCTATGACCTTACCTTTGCCACCGATGAGGGGGCAAAGGCTATTCTGCCAACCATCCTGGATAAATCCATTCGCTGTATCACATCTGCTGAAGTGGATGAGATCATCATGCGGAATCGAATACAGGAGCCCCTTACCTTGGAAAATATATTAGTGCGGCTTCCTGGCCAGTACCTGGCCATCATGATTCTTTTGCTCATCTTCATCATGCTGTTCTTTGCCTATGCCAGTCTGAATCTCTGGCGCAAGCGGGGTATTGAAAAGCGGATGAATATGGTACGGGAGCGCAACCGGCAGGTAGAGGCAGATCTTTCCGTGGCAAAACGAGTGAACGAGGTAAAGGAAAAGTTCTTTGCCCGTATCGATGAGGATATGCGTCAGCCACTGGAACAGATGGCACTGCTTTCCCGGCAGGCTGCCGCTGCCGGCCGGGAGGCTGCTCCGGCGGATCTCCAGAGAATTGCCGCCGGAAGCAGGGCGCTGCAGTCCATGATCATGGAAATGCTGCTGCTGGATCATTTGGAGCGCGGAAAGATCAGGTTTTCCTGGAAACCAGTGGACAGCCTGGCTTTTCTGCGCAAGGCGGCAGCGGGAATCCGTTCCCGGGCGGAAAAGAAAGACATCATTTTCCGTATGGATTTAAGCGGCGTGGAACAACAAAATATATTGGCAGATGAGGGCTATACGCAGGAGGTCTTTCAGCGGCTGCTGGATAACGCCGTGAAATTCACGAAGCCTGGCGGGCAGGTATCCCTTACCGTGGAGTCCTTTTTATCGCCCCGGAAGCGATTTGTGCTTTGGAGTGTGATAAAGGATACGGGTATAGGGATGAGCCGGGAATTCCTGCCAAAGGCGCGGGAGGTCTTTTCCCAGGAGAAGCGGTTGGAATCTGCCGGCGGCACAGGGGCCGGACTGGCCATTGTGTATGGGCTGGTTGAGCTTATGGGCGGCGAGCTGGAGATCCGCAGCCGGGAAAATGAAGGGACAGAGGTCCGGCTGGAACTGTATTTCGATTTGGAGCGAAGCCGGGATAGTGCAGAGGCGTGAGGCAGGGACACTGTATTGACAGCCATGGTTTTTTTCCTTATAATAAAGCAGTAATAGTAAATTACCGCCGGGTAAACGTCTTATACTTGTTCCGTCAGGCCATAGAAGGAACGAGCGTAGGGCGTTTTTATTTTATTCTTTGGAATGAGGTGCAGAGCTATGTTTAGAGAAATGCGGAGAAAGAATCAGCTGCTGTCGGAGGAAGCGGCAGTGGAAGTATTGGAGCGGGGGACCTCCGGAGTGCTGGCCGTGCAGGGGGATGATGACTATCCCTATGCGGTGCCCTTGAGCTATGTCTACGGAGCTGGAAAGCTGTATTTCCATTCGGCGGTGGCCGGACATAAGCTGGATGCCATAAAGAGGAACACCAGGGTGTCCTTTTGCGTTATCGATCAGGATATGATTGTGCCGGAGAAATTCACCACGTATTTTCGCAGTGTCATTGTTTTCGGCACTATACGGCTTTTAGAGGACAAAAAGGAAAAGCAGCTGGCGCTCATGCAGCTGGGGATGCGATATACTCCGGCTGATGCGGATGGGTGCAGGCAAGAGATCCTTAAGACGGAGGGGCATGTGGCGGTGCTGGAACTTTCCGTAGAGCATATGACCGGCAAGGAAGCTATAGAGCTGGTCCGTGGGAAGAAACAGGGGTGAAGGCTATGCTGGAAGCAGTATTGGATTATCGTTGGCAGCTGCTGGGGATTTTCGAGGTACTGGCCTGGACGGTGACATTTTTACTGTTTTACGTCCGCTATCGCCTGCAGTCCCTGCGATGGTTCCGGATTCTGTCGGTACTGTTTTTTTGTACGGGAGTGATTCCTCAGGTTTCCCTGGGGCTGGTGAATTTTTATCAGCAGGGGGAAGTAGATGGCTTTACCCTGGTCATTGTGGTTCTGCTGCTGTATGGGGCGACGCTGGGCCGTCGGCAGGTGTGGAAGCTGGACCGCTGGGCAAAACGGCGGTTTTCACCGGCTAAAAAGCAGCAGACAGCATCCAATGAGCATTGAAAGGAAAGTGGAGAAATTAAAAGGAATCCCTGGGCGGGGGGCTGTTGTGCCCCTGCACGCGGCAGGATTCCTTTTTACTTCAGATAGAGGGGCCGGCTGCGGTCGAAGGACTGGGGCCGATAGGTGATGGAGGCTATCCGGGGACGGGGCTCTCCATAGCGGGGGTTGAAACCGAAGAGGTTGATGTAGCGGGCGATGTCATCCTGCTCAGTCTCCATGGCGCCCAGCAGCTGGAGAGCTGCCCGGGCATCATCTATGGCCCGGTGGGTATTCTCAGCTGACAGCCCGTAGGCGGCAATGGCGTCCTTCAGCTTGTGGGGGTAATCCCGTCGATCCCGGTAGATGGTCAGGGCGTCCAGCATCCGGATGCCCTGCAGCAAGGGGGATTTGTCCAGCCGCCGCAGAAAATAATACAGAAAGCAGAGATCGAACTGGGCATTATAGGCGACGACCAGCGGCCGGCTCACATCCAGCAGCTTTGCGAGCCGCTGACCGGCCGCGGACTTTTCCAGGCCCTGATGAGCCAGAAGCTCGCTGCTGATGCCGGTGAGGCCGGTGATGAAGGGAGTGAGGCTTCTGCCCTCAGAGAGACGGATCAGCATATTGAGCTCGTCGGCTGGTTCCGGCCCGTTTGGTGAAAGCCTCAGGCAGATGCCGCCCAGTTCGATGATTTCATCCTTTTGCGGATCCAGCCCAGTGGTTTCTACGTCCAGCACGATGAGGTGGTCAAAGTCATGATAAAATTTTTCCAGCATAGGAGTTTCCCTCCTTAATTTTACTTAAATCTTCCAGAAAATCTGGCGATGGTAGAGGTACTCTGCCACCAGCCAGTCAAAAAAGAGGAACAGGAGGCTGAACAGGAGCGAGGCGGCTTCCGGCGGGAAAAAGGGGATGAAAAGATTTGTGAAGATCCACTCGTGGACGGGGGCCTCGTCTATAAGAATCCAGGGCATGCCAAGAGACTGTTCCACAAAACCGGAAAAAAGGAAAAAGAAAATGGCATTGGTTCCAAAGGCCTGAAAGGGATGAAACAGTGTCGGGGCACAGGACAGCGTCTTCTCTAGGTACAGGAAGCCCAGGAGCAGAAGCAGCCCGATTCCGCTGGTCAGAAGTACATAGGAGCTTGTCCAAAGGCTTTTGCAGACGGGGATCCAGGTCCCAAGCAGCAGGCCGGCGGCGATGAAGAGGAGGCTGCAGCCGGCAAGTTTCCGCAGCCGCTGGAGGGTGAGCTTTTCGCTGAACAGCAGGATGCCGAAGAGGTAGCCAAACATCACATTGGCTGTGGCACTGATGCTGCCATAGATGCCCTCGGGATCAAAGGGGAAGCCGAAGCCCTGATAGATATGATCGGGACCAGGGAAGATGAGGCCGATGGCCACCTCCAGGTTGTGTTCCTCGCCAAAGGGGGCATCGGGAGCGTAGAGGAAAAGCCCTGCGGTATGGAGCAGGAGCAGGGCAGCTGCTGCCAGCAGGATCCGCCGGGGACTTTTGAGCAGCAGGCTCAGGATAATGCCCAGGAAGTAGGCAATGGCAATCCGCTGCAGGACACCGAATAAGCGCAGGTTTGCCCAGGCCTGTACCACGCTTGGCAGGGAAAGGCCTTCATCCACCTGATAATAAGGAAAGGTATTGAACAGGATGCCTAAGAGGAACAGCAGTATTGTACGGCGGAGGATTTTTTTTATCAATGGCTTCGTGAGACTGTTTCCCTGTTTACGGGTGGACAGAAATCCGGACAGTCCAACGGAGAACAGGAAAAAAGGAAATACCAGATCAGCCAGTGTGCAGCCAATCCAGGGGGAATGCATCATAAGGGAATAATTCACATCGTAGGATCCCGGGGTATCGACAATAATCATGAGCATGATGGTCAGGCCGCGAAATACATCCAGTGATGCGAGCCGTTTTGACAATCCCATAGAGCAGAGCCCCTTTCAATGAAGCAGTTATATTTATCTATAATATATTATACATGATATTATACATGATTTTTGAGGTGAAAGCATAATTTCCTTGAAAATATGTTTGTTCACAAATGAACATAAATTCATGATTTGAAGAGTAAACCGGGTTTTTTTCTAATTTTTCCCGGAATGAGAAAGTTGAAATTTTATTGTGATAAGTTATAATAGTATGAATATGGTTAATATATATATGTTTCAAGGAAAGGAATATCATTTATGGCGAGGGAGATTTCACGCAGGGACTTTTTGAAGGTCTTATCGGGAACCAGTGTGCTGGGCATGGGAGTTGCTGTCACCGGCTGCGGCCGCAGTGACAAACCTACCATGGGCGGTGAGGGCTGGCTGCCGGAGCAATATAAAGGGACAGGCAGCTATCCGGCGCAGGTAAAGGGCCGGGTGGCTATCGCACCGGATAATCCGTCTATTGTTCGCGATGACGAAAAGTGTATTCTTTGCGGCCGCTGCATCGAAGCCTGTGAAAACGTGATGACGGTACATGGGCATTATCCGCTGCCGTTAAAGGATGAGATTGCCTGCGTGCACTGCGGTCAGTGCACGCTGTGGTGTCCGACGGGAGCCATTGCTGAGCGCTCGGAGATTGATAAGGTGCGGCAAGCTATCAGGGATGAGAGCAAATACGTGGTGGTCCAGACAGCTCCGGCCACCAAGGTATCCCTGGGGGAAGCCTTTGGCATGAAGCCGGGAGCTGTCATTGGCGGACAGCAGGTAGCGGCATTGCGGCGGCTGGGATTCGATGCGGTATATGATACCTGCTTCTCAGCGGATCTCACCATCATGGAGGAAGCGGCCGAGGTACTGCAGCGGCTGACGGTCAAAAAGCAGGAGCTGCCCCACTTCACCTCCTGCTGTCCGGGCTGGGTGAAATTTTGTGAGTATTTTTATCCGGATTTCATCGGTCATCTTTCCACCTGCAAATCGCCCCAGGGAATGCTGGGGGCTACTATCAAATCCTATCTGGCAGCTAAAAAAGGCATAGATCCGGCCAATGTTGTGTCTGTGGCCATCATGCCCTGTACCGCAAAGAAATTCGAGGCTGGCCGGGAAGAGCTTTCCCATGCAGAAATGGCGGATGTGGACGTGGTGCTCACTACCCGTGAGCTGGCTCGTTTTCTGAAGCAGGAGCATATCGATCTCAATGTGCTGGAACCGGAGGACTATGATTCTTTGCTGGGTGAAAGCAGCGGTGCGGGACGCATCTTTGGAACCACCGGCGGTGTGACGGAGGCAGCGGTGCGCACCTTGTATTATAATGCCACGCAGCAGGCTCCGCCAGCGGCTCTTTTAAGCTGGCAGCCGGTGCGAGGCCTGAAGGCGGTGAAGGAAGCCCGGGCGGATGTACCAGGCTTCGGCAGTGTGAGTATTGCTGTATGCCATGGACTGGCCAATGTCCGTCCTCTGCTGGAGGATATCCGGAAACATGGCAGCCGCTGGCAGTTCATTGAGGTCATGGCTTGCCCCGGGGGCTGCATCGGCGGCGGTGGCCAGCCTTTATCCGCGCCGGATAATTCCGCGGCGGTGCGGGAGAAGCGCATTGCGGCAATCTATACTGGCGATACCAGTGCCAGGAAGCATACCAGCCATGAAAATAGTGAAATAAAGCAGATTTATGAAGAATTTTATGGACGGCCATTGAGCGAGAGAGCGGAAAAGCTGCTGCATACCAGCTTTACTGACCGCAGCGGCCGGATATTCGATAAATAAGGAGGGATAAGATGGCTGTATTAGTGGATTTGACAAAATGCATCGGCTGCGAGAGCTGTGTGGTAGCCTGTAAGCTTTGGAACAAGCTGCCTTATCACCCCAGGCGCACAGTGAAGCGCCAGGAAGATGATCTGGATGATACCCGCTGGACCGTGGTACAGAAAAAACGTGTCCAGGGGGACAATGGCAGGGAATACACACGCTTTGTGAAGAAACAGTGCATGCATTGCCTGGAGCCGGCCTGCGCATCGGCCTGCTTTTCCAAGGCGCTGCGGGTGGATGAGAACCATGCGGTGGTCTATTATCCGGATCTCTGTGTGGGCTGCCGCTACTGCATGCTGGCCTGCCCCTATGATGTGCCCAGGTATCAGTGGGAGGAGGCGCTGCCTCTCATCACGAAATGTCAGCTCTGCAGCGACCGGTTGAAGGAAGGGGAACTGCCGGCCTGTGTTGGTGCCTGTCCGACGGGGACACTCACCTATGGAAATCGGGAGGAGCTGCTGCGCAAGGCTCATGATATCATCGACCGCAATCCCCGTTACGTCAATTACATCTATGGAGAAAAGGAGCTGGGGGGTGCCAGCTGGCTCTATATATCGGACCAGCCCTTTGAAAAGCTGGGCTTTAAAATGGATTTGGAGCAGACGCCGCCCAGTGACTACACCCGCAGCTACCTCACCAAGGTGCCTTTCCTGGCCGCGGCCTGGGGACTTTTCCTGGTGGGCCTGACAGCTTATCACCATCATAAGGAAAATAAAGAAAACAAGGAAAAGCAGGGAGGCGGAAAGGATGCGTAGATTATACCGGGAATACCATCTGCTGGGCTGGGTCTATACCCTTACGCCCATGCGCTGCCTGCTGCTGGCACTGGTGGCCCTGTGCCTGGGCGTAGTGGCTGTGCGGCTGCTCACCGGCTATCAGTACGTGACGAATCTTACGGATCAGACACCCTGGGGCCTCTGGATCGGCTTCGATGTGCTGGTTGGCGTGGCTCTGGCCGGCGGCGGTTATTCCACTGCTTTTCTGGTGGGGGGCCTGCGCTATGAGAAATATCAGGGGATTGCCAGAAGTGCGCTGCTGACCTCGCTGCTGGGGTATCTGCTGGTCATGGCCGGGCTGTTCCTGGATATCGGCCAGTGGCCGCACTTTTGGCGGCCCTTCGTTTCCTGGGGCTATACCTCGCCGCTCTTTGAGGTGTTCTGGTGCATTTCCATCTATACCACAATACTGACCCTGGAATTCCATGAGGTCATTACGGAGCGCATTGTGCGCCCGGTGCATAAATATGTGGTGAAGGCCTTGCCTGTACTGGTGATCCTGGGACTGATCTTCCCCATGATGCATCAGTCCTCCCTGGGGGCGCTGTTCCTCATCGCCAAGAGCAAGATGTTCCCCCTTTGGTGGAGTCAGTTGCTGCCGCTGTATTTCCTGCTTTCATCCTTTTTCGTGGGCTCGGCTATGGTTTATGTGGAGTCCGATCTGGCCCGCCGGGCCTATGGCCATGAGCATGAGCACTGGATCATGAAGGGACTCACCCGGGTGGGGGGCCGCATCATGGCGGTCTATCTGCTGCTCAAGATCGTGGATATCACCATGAAGGGGGAATGGAACCTGCTGTTCCTGAATACCCTGCAGAGCAATATGTTTCTGCTGGAGATGGTGCTGGGGGTTATTTTGCCCCTGGGCATCGTTTTCAGCAAGCTGGCGGACAGGAAATACGGACTGCTGGTCTATTCCTGGCTGGTAGTCATCGGTGTGGTCGTGAACCGGCTGAACTGTGTGTTTACCTCCATGTATACATCGGGAGAATATTTTCCCTCCATATTTGAATTCGTGGTCAGTATCGGCCTCATCGCGGCAGGCTGTATACTCTACAGTTTTCTGGTGGAGAATTTCCATATTCTGGGGCGCCGTTTTGCCCGTCAGGTCAATGTGGAGAAAAAAGATGTACGCAATCTGATATGAGTTTTTCACGGCAAAAAGAGCTGGCATGGTGTCAGCTCTTTTTGCGTACGCATAAAAGACTGTAATAAATGGCCCGACTCATCGTATAATATATGATACGATATTGACAGAAGGAGGCATTTTACATGAAGAAATATTCTTTTATGATCGCGCTGTGCGCGGCTCTGCTTATGGGCGGCATGCAGCCGCTGCCGGTATCCCAGGCGGCTTCGCGGCAGGAGATGGCGGCCATCCAGGTGGTGCAGGCGAAGGATTTCCGTTACTGGACAGCGGATTCTCCTGTCAAGGCTGCATTGGTGCAATATGTGGAGAAGGTCATTGACCGGAAAAGTCCGGATTTCATTCCTGCTGCGGACAGGGTAGCGGTATTTGATATGGACGGCACCCTGATGTGTGAAACGGCTCCTTCTTATTTTGATTCGCTGCTGTATCAGAAGAGGGTACTGGACGATGGCTCCTGGCAGCCTTCGGCCGATATGCGGGCAGCGGCTGTGGAGTCACGCAGCGCACTCCAGCAGAAACGCCATTCAAGGATGGGGGAAGAGGAAGAGGAGGCCTACCAGATGAATGCCTTTGACGGCATGCCTCTTTCCGAGTACCGGACCTATGTGAAAAAATTCATGCAGGAGCCGGAGCAGGGGCTTACCCATCTGAAACGGGGCGAAGCCTTTTATCTTCCCATGGTGGAAGTTGTTTCCTATCTGGCAGCCAATGATTTCAAGGTCTACATCGTATCCGCCTGTGATCGTATGGCAGTGCGGCTGCTGGTGGATGGGGTTCTGCCCATCGAGCCGGAGCATATCATTGGCAGTGATGCCTGGGTTCGGGCTTCGAACCAGGGAGATGCCAGCGGAGTGGATTATGTGTATGGGAAAAATGATGTGCTGGTGCGCGGCAAATATCTCCAGGAAACAGTGGCAATGAACAAGGTGTCCGCCATTGCCAGGGAGATCGGCCGCCAGCCGGTACTCGCTTTCGGCAATAGCGGCGGTGATGCCAGCATGCTGAACTACACGATACAGAATAACAAATATAAGAGTGCGTCCTTCGTTTTGCTCTGTGATGATCTGGAGCGGGAATTCGGCAATCTGAAGAAGGCCCAGAAGGTAAAGGCCAGTGCCGAGAAAAACGGCTGGATTCCCGTATCCATGAAGGATGAATTCAAGACCATCTATGGAGATCGGGTAAAGAAAGTACGGTGAAATTTGGGTAAAAAAGAGCAGGAGCGCTCCTCGGGGAGTTCTCCTGCTCTTTTGCTTCAAGCGGCTTTTGCGGTAGTCTGGGTTTCATTTGCCAGCCTGCCGTAGGTGTCCAGGGCCTCCTGGAAGCGCTGCTGTACATCCTGGAAACGATAGAGGCCAGCGGCGTTCTTGCTGAGTCCCTTGAGACTCAGCGGACAGATCATGGGCGGCGTATCCAGCGTGAGCATGGTACGGTCGCGCAGCTGCTGGGAGCTCTGGTATACGAGGCTCAGTGCGGCGTAATCCTGGCCGTCTCTGCCATGCCATTTCTCAATAACGAATTTTGCGCCAATCGGCGTGTTCCGTTCAATGCTCTGGGGCAGCGTATAGGGAGCAACCTGAAGGGCGGCCAGCACAGCGGCCAGGTTGGTATCATGTCCGCAGAGGAAGGTGAATTTCCGATTATCGAGGGATAGCTCATCTTTCATCACCTGCAGCAGGGGATGGGCGATATTCACAGCAACCAGCGGCGCCGAGCACAGAACTTCTATGCCGGTGTCCTTCACGTTGGAGACGGCCTGCCAGTCCTTTTGGGTCAGCTTGTGATTGAAGGCAGCTTTCTGGGCATCCGGCTCTTCATAATATTGCAGTACCAGGGCATCACTGGCCAAATATTCCGCCTTGCGGTAATTCACCGAATAAGGGCTGCTGCCATTTTTAAGAATAACATTGAAGGGTCCCTTCGGCATCCCTTCATCTACGTTTTTTTTGACAGCCGGATGCGACTTGAAATCCAGTACCTCATCGATGATGCGGTAGCTTTCATCCAGGCTGCGGTCAATGCCCTGCAGTCCGTCCTTGCCGCCCATTGCAGCAATCTGTTTCACTGCTGCCGCATGATAGCCGTCATTCATGAAGGTGAAGCGCATATTGAATACCGGGTCCATGGTTCCCAGAGCTGCATGGTGTTCGATGGGGACATTCGCGATGGGCAGCATACCGCTGGAGAAGTACTGGGCCGTGGCAATGGTGCGCTGGAGGGAATTGGCATAGAAGCGGATTTCGCCCTCCTTTGGCTGTTCGTTCTCCGCAATGAGCCCGTCCCTGACCAGCCGTTTGCGGAAATACTGGCCCATCATGGTTTCCAGCTGGCCTCCCCGCAGCGAGAGCTCTCCGGGAGCAGCGGTCCAGGCCACCTATTTGTGGGGAGTGATCTTATTCAGCTGACTGCCAATCGGCGAGCGGATGTTATGTCGGCTGAGAATCAGCATTTTCTGCAGCTGATATTGCCCCTGGGAGGCGGCATCCTGCGCAGGCTGCGCGGCCTGTACCGGAGCGACGGCCATCAGCAGGGAAAAGCAGACTGCCGACAGTAAGGTTTTCATCTTCATGGCTATCATATCCTTTCAATTTTTCCTGACATGATATAATTCGTCATTTGTCAGGAAAATCCTATTGCTTCCGGGCAGGAACTTCTTTCAGGGATTTATTTTCTGAAATCCCAGTAAACTGATTATGATTCTCTTTCATCGTTTCGGCAAATATGATAAAATATTAGTACAGCGTGCACGAAATACCTAGGCGAATTACTTGTCTGCATTCCCATCTGCTGCGTTGTCGTCAATCGGCATAGGCACCGCTATGCCAGCCACAAGGGCATAAGCGATTCGCACACTGCTGAAGCAGCGGCTCTCTGCTCATCACTCATCCTCCTTGCAGATGAAAATGCATCCGGCGTACTTCTGACTAGTTATTTCGTGTACGCTGTACTTTAATTAGATTTTGAACGGGGGATTTTTACCTGAATGGATAAGAAGAAAAAAGCTTTTATTGGCGTCTATGGCTGCCAGATGAATATCAGTGATGCGGAACGCATGGAGGGACAGCTGGGCTCTATCGGTTATGTGCGCACGGAGGAGATGGAGCAGGCGGATCTCATTCTGCTCAATACCTGCTGTGTGCGGGAAACCGCGGAGGACAAGGTCTATGGGAAGATTGGGGAGATCAAGCACCTGAAGCGCAAAAATCCGGCCCTGATCTTTGGCATCACCGGCTGCATGGCGCAGAAGGAAGGGGATGCGCTGATAAAGCGTGCGCCTCATATCGATTTTGTGCTCGGGACAAACAAGGTCCATGAGCTTTTAAAAGTGGTGCAGGAGCTGGAGGCACCCCATAAAGGACATATTGTGGATGTGCTGCTGGGAGATACGGAGCTGCCGGAAAATGTTCCGGTGGAGCGCAATGGCAGTCTGTCGGCCTGGGTGCCCATCATGTACGGCTGCAATAATTTCTGTACCTACTGCATTGTTCCCTATGTGCGCGGCCGTGAACGCAGCCGCATGCCGGCCGATGTGGTCCGCGAGGTAGAGGACGCGGCGGCCAAGGGTTTCAAAGAGGTCACACTGCTGGGACAGAATGTGAATTCCTATGGAAAGGATCATCAGCAGGCCAGCTTTGCACAGCTGCTGGCCATGGTGGATCAGGTGGAGGGCATCCAGCGGGTGCGCTATATGACCTCTCATCCCAAGGATCTCAGCGATGCGGTCATCGAGACAGTGAAGAACAGCCGGCATATCTGTGAGCATTTCCACCTGCCCGTACAGTACGGCAGCAATAAAATATTGAAGGCTATGAACCGGGTGTATACGGTGGAGCAGTACCGGACCCTGGTTCAGCGGATCCGGGCCGCAGTACCGGGAGCAAGCATCACCACAGATCTCATTGTGGGCTTTCCGGGAGAATCGGAGGAGGATTTCCGGCAGATGCTGGACTTCCTGGGGGAAATCCGCTATGATGCGGCCTATACCTTCCTTTATTCCAAGCGGTCGGGCACGCCAGCAGCCACGATGGATGAGCAGGTACCGGAGGAGCTCAAGAAGGAGCGGCTGCACCGCCTGATGGAGGTGCAGAATCAGATCAGCCTGGAAATCAATACCGGGCTTCTGGGCAAAAGCCTGGAGGTGCTGGTGGAGGGACCGAGCCGGACGGATACAAGCGTATGGACAGGCCGGACACGCACCAACAAGATTGTACTTTGGGACCACAGCGGCGCGGAGGCGCCGGGAGATCTCGCATCGATAAAAATCACCCATCCCCAGACCTGGGTGCTCAAGGGTGAACTACAGAAAGACTGAAGCAGGGGGCTGGCCAGTACAGCCCTTTTTCGTATGGGAGGAAAAATCATGGAACTCACGCCAATGATGCAGCAATATCAGGAAACGAAAAATCATCACCCGGACGAAATCCTGTTTTTCCGGCTGGGGGATTTCTATGAAATGTTCTTTGAGGATGCCCGTATTGCCTCCAAGGAGCTGGGACTTACGCTGACCAGCCGCAGCGGCAACGCGGATAAGGCGCCCATGTGCGGCATACCCTATCATGCGGCGGAAAGCTATATCAATAAGCTCATCCACAAGGGCTATAAGGTGGCCATTGCGGAACAGATCGGCGATCCGAAGGCCAAGGGGCTTACAAAGCGCGAGGTCATCAAAATCATCACGCCGGGAACGGTGCTCACGGAGTCCTCGCTGCATGATGCGCAGAACAACTACATTGCGCTGGTCTACGAAAAGGATGAGGAAATCGTGCTGGCGGGAGCAGATGTTTCTACGGGCGAGTGCTTCTATGGCATCTATCGCGGCGGCAACCGCCAGCAGATGCTGTTCGATGAGCTTTACCGGCTCATGATGCCGGAACTGCTGCTGGTGGGCAGCCTCTCCTTCCGGGAGGCCCTTGACGAATTCATTGCCCTGCGCATGTCCCATTGCGCCTTTACGGAAATCGACCATGTATCCCGGGCCATTGAGGACCGCATCGTGCAGCATTTCGATGCGGAGAACCGCCCAGAGGCGCCGGCGGCCCAGGCGGCGGTGGCAACACTGCTGGACTATCTCCATGAGACGGTAAAGACGGACCTCACCCATCTGAATCAGCTCACCTATCTGGATGCATCGGAAAATCTCGTGGTGGATACCTATACCCTGCGCAATCTGGAGATCACGCGGAACCTTCGGGACGGGGGCAAAAAGGATACGCTGCTGGATGTGCTTGATTTCACCCAGACGGCCATGGGCAGCCGTCTGCTGAAAAAGTGGCTGGAGTACCCGCTGCTGAATATTGCCAGGATCAACCGTCGGCTGGACGCTGTCGCGGAGCTGGCTGAGAATTTTGCCATGCGTGGCGATGTGCGGGAGGGCTGCAAGGAAATCTACGATTTTGAGCGGCTGCTCACCCGCATCGAGGTGGGGACGGCCAATGCCCGGGATCTCATATCTCTCAAGGTATCGCTGCTCTGCCTGCCGCGCATTCAGCAGACACTGGCGGGAGCCCAGGCGCCGCTGCTGAAAAACTGCTATGAAAATATCGAGCTTTATGACGACCTGTCCGGGCTTTTACAGCGGGCCATTGTGGATGAGCCGGGCATTACCCTGCGGGAGGGCGGCATCATCAAGCCGGGCTATAATGAGGAGCTGGATGAATACCGCCGCATTTCCCACGACAGCAAGCAGATGCTGCAGGAAATAGAGGAGCGGGAAAAGGAACAGACCGGCATCAAATCGCTGAAGATCGGCTACAACAAGGTGTTCGGCTACTACATCGAGGTGCGCCACAGCGGCGCGGACCTGGTGCCGGACCGCTACATCCGCAAGCAGACTCTGGCCAATGCGGAGCGCTATATCACTGAGGAACTCAAGGAATTCGAGACGAAGATTTTAGGCGCGCAGGAAAAAATCGTGAATATCGAGTACAATCTGTTCACGGAGGTGCGGGAGACCATCAAGACCCGGCTCAGCAGCATCCAGCAGACGGCCCATGAAATCGCGGTGGCTGATGTGCTGGCGGGGCTGGCGGAGGCGGCCTGCTCCTATAATTACACGCGCCCGCGGCTCACCAGCAACGGAGAAATCGATATCAAGGATGGCCGTCATCCCCTGGTGGAACGCATCCTTACCCGGGATCTCTTCGTGCCGAATGATACGCGTCTCAATCATACGGACTGTGAGATCATGCTGATCACCGGGCCGAACATGGCCGGTAAGTCCACCTATATGCGGCAGGCGGCCCTGCTGACTCTCATGGCGCAGATCGGCAGCTTCCTGCCGGCCCGGGAGGCGTCTATTTCTCCCGTGGACCGGATCTTTACCCGCATCGGGGCCAGCGATGATCTGGTCAGCGGGCAGAGCACCTTCATGGTGGAGATGAATGAGGTGGCGCAGATTTTGAAATACGCCACGAAGAACAGCCTGGTGATCCTTGACGAAATCGGCCGCGGTACCAGTACCTTCGATGGAATGAGCATTGCCCGGGCGGTCATAGAGTACATGCGGGACAAGGTGCATGCCAAGACGCTCTTTGCCACCCATTATCATGAGCTCACGGATCTGGAGGATGACCGGATCAAGAACTATTGCATTGCGGTGAAGGAACGGGGCACCCAGGTGGCCTTCCTGCGCCGCATCATTGCAGGCAGTGCGGATAAGTCCTACGGTATCCACGTGGCCCGGCTGGCGGGGCTGCCCAAGACGGTGACGGCCCGGGCGGAGAAGATACTGGAAAAGCTGGAGGCCCAGGCGGCTGCCGAGCATCAGGCCGCCGGGACAGCCGCACCGGCAGCGGCCGCAGAAGGATCTGAGGATGGGCTGATGGCGTCGCTCTTTTCCTCCGGCATCAGTGAGGAACTGCTGTCACTGGATATCATGACCATGACGCCGCTGGAGGCTATGAACGAGCTGTATCGCCTGCAGAATCAGGCGAAGGGGGAGGCAGGCAAAGCATGAGCATCATTCACGTGCTGGATGACGGCACCATAAATAAAATCGCGGCCGGCGAGGTCGTGGAACGGCCGGCTTCGGTGATCAAGGAGCTGGTGGAAAATGCCATCGATGCAGGTTCTTCCCGCATCGAGGTGGAGATCATGGCCGGCGGCACCAGCTTCATGCGGGTAACGGATAATGGCCGGGGCATGAGCCTGACGGATGCCAGGCTGGCCATTCAGCGCCATGCCACCAGCAAACTCCGTGAGGTGGATGATCTTTTGAGCATCGCGACCCTGGGGTTTCGCGGTGAGGCCCTGCCGAGCATTGCGGCAGTATCCAGGTTTTCCCTGCTGACCCGGCAGGCGGACAGCGAGCTGGGCACTCAGGTGGCGATCAGCGGCGGCCAGGAACCGGATATCCGTGAGGCTGGCTGCAATATCGGCACCACGGTGCGGGTGGAGGATCTTTTCTTCAATACGCCCGCGCGCAAGAAGTTTTTAAAGACCACCCATACCGAGGGGGCCAAGATCAATGATTTCCTGGTGAAGCTGGCGATTTCCCATCCGGAGATTGCCTTCAAGTTCATCAACAACAATAAGCTGTCGGTTTCAACCCCGGGCAACGGGGTGCTTTTCGATACCCTGCAGAGCATCTACGGCGGGCAGGTGAGCGAGGCACTGCTGGGGCTGGATTTTGCCGATACGGATATCCGCATCACCGGCTATATCACCAAACCTTCGATGATCCGCAGCAGCCGCACCTGGCAGACATTTATCGTCAACGGGCGCATCATCAGCAGCCGGGCCATTGCCCGGGCCGTGGACAATGCGTACCATTCCCTTCTGCCCAAGGCGGGGTATCCGCTGGTCATCATCGAGATCACCGTTCCGCAGCGCAGCATCGATGTGAATGTGCATCCCCAGAAGAGCGAGATGAAGTTCGAGGATGAGGGACGCATTTTCAAGGCCGTCTATAAGGCGGTGCTGGATGCGATCCGCCCCGCGGGGCAGCGGCTGGAAAATGTGGCTGCGGGCGTGCAGAATGCGGAGCGGCACTATACCATCGAGCCCATGCAGTTCGTTCCGGCAGCGGCACCGCTGCCGCCCGCAGCGCCAAAGGCGGGGAGCGGTTCGGCACTGCCGGCGGATGCCTATACCTGGCAGCAGGAGCATCGGGCCCCCGCCATGAGCTTTTCCGAGGCGCAGCAGGTGCTGCATCCGGCGGCTTCATCGTCACCCGCTGCCGCTGGAACGGTGGAATATGTACCGGTGCAGCCAGAAAATTCTCCGGTGAACGAGGCTCCGGCAGCGGATGCCGGACCGGAGGCCGTACAGCCTGACGGGCCCATGGTGCCCATCGGACAGGTGGACCGCTGCTTCATCATTGCCCAGGATGCCCGGGGGCTTTATATTGTAGATCAGCATGCGGCGCATGAGCGCATCCTTTATGATAAATTTTCCTCCATGGCGGATAAGATTCCCTCCCAGCAGCTGCTGGTGCATCTGCTTTTGACCTTTGATCGCCGGGAAGCTGAACTCATCGAAGGGAACCAGGAACTTTTCGCCAGCCTGGGCTTTGCCATGGAACCCTCCGGAGACCGGGAATTCCGGCTCATGGAGGTGCCGGCGGACATTCCCGTAGGCGAGGCGGAGGACATCATCCGGGAAATCCTGACATCACTGCAGGAGATGCACAGCTTATCCGCCAAGGAGATCCGCCATGCCTGCATTGCCACGACAGCCTGCCGGGCAGCCATCAAAGCCGGGGACGAGCTGAATTTCCGGCAGATGCAGATCCTGCTGGATGAGCTTTCCAGCACCAGTCTGCCCTATACCTGTCCCCATGGCCGGCCCACAATTTTGAAATTCACCAGCGAGGAGCTGGCAAAGATGTTTAAACGGACGTGATCAATTGATAAATGCAATCGTAACAACAGAACGGAAGGTCAAGGAGGCGAGCCGTATCCTGGCGCAGCAGACTGCGGAACGGCTGCAGCTTCCCTTTGTGCCCCGGGGCACGGTCTCCATTGATGGGCTGCGGGAGGCCCATGGAGTGGATTTCGTGCTGGTGGCCAAGCAGGGACAGCTCATGCTGGAGACGCCGGAGGGCGAGATGTTCTTCCATCCCAATATGGCCCACCTGCGGGTGAAGAATCTGCGGCTGGGAAAGCCCGATCATATGGTGGAGGCCATGGGGCTGCGCCCTGGCATGTCCGTCCTGGACTGCACGCTGGGCTTTGGTGCCGATGCCATCGTAGCCAGCTTTGTTGCCGGGGAGAGCGGACAGGTCACCGGACTGGAGGTCAGTCCGCTGGTTTGCGCCGTGGTGGGCTATGGACTCGCTCATTTCCATAGGGATAATCTTGTCCTGCAGGAGGCCATGCATCGGATCCGGGTGGTACAGGCGGATGATCTGAGCTATCTGAGGGCACAGCCGGATAATTCAGTGGATATCATCTATTTTGATCCGATGTTCCGCCATCCGCTGACGACCAGTGAAAATCTGAATCCCCTGCGCTCTGTCGCTGACCATCGGCCGGTTTCCCTGGAGACCGTTGCCGAGGCCCGGCGGGTGGCCCGGCGGCGCATCGTACTGAAGGAGAACAGCCGCAGCTGTGAATTTTCCCGGCTGGGATTCCCGGAGATTGCCGGCGGCCGCTACAGCCCTGTGCATTATGGCATAATGAAGCTCTGAGGAGGCAATGGATTTGGCAAAGACAACGGAGTATATGACCTATGATTATCTGGCCGGGCTGCGCAGCCGCAATGCGGCCTGGCGCCTTCTTGCCGCGGACCAGGCCAGCTTCATTGCGGCCTTTTTTTATCGGGAATTCCTGGCGGAGAACCGGCGGGCTGTGGAGGAGCAGCAGCTATTGTCCGATTTGGAGGATTTCATCTATGACCTGCGCCGGGCAGAGGATGAGGTGAGCTTCATCCGGCCGGCCAGGGAGTATCTGGATACCTGGTCGGATCCCCAGCACGCCTGGCTGCGCCGCTTCTATGCACGCAGCGATGAGGTGTGCTATGATCTTACAGCTTCGGCTCAGAAGGCGGTGGAGTGGCTCTACAGCCTGCGCAAGCAGTCCTTTGTGGGAACTGAATCCCGGCTGCGGACGGTATTTGACCTGCTGCATGAGATTGCCAGGGAGACAGACCCGGACAAGGAAAAGCGGCGGGCCTGGCTGGTGGCCCAGCGGGAGCGGCTGGATCAGGAGATTGCGGCCATTGACGGGGGCCAGGAGATCCGGGTGATGGACGCGGTGCAGGTAAAGGAACGCTTTCTGCATGCGGCGTCCACGGCTCAGAGCATTCTGGCGGATTTCCGCGAGGTGGAGGAAAATTTCCGGGCGCTGGAGCAGCGTCTGCTGGAACGTATCGTGACCTGGAAGCAGGGCAAGGGCGAACTGCTGGAGCAGTTCTTTGCGGATCGGGATATCATCGAGGAATCAGAGCAGGGCAAAAGCTTCGCGGCCTTTTGGAAATACCTTATGGCCTCCAGCAATCGGGAGGATTTCAGCCGGACGATGGAGCAGGTCATGGGGGTAAAGGATCTGTCCGCTTCCGAGGCGGCAGCGGATTTCCGCCATATCGACCGGGAGTGGGCCCGGGCAGCCAGCGCTGTGCAGAGCACTATCATCCAGCTGTCCCGGCAGATCCGGCGCTATGTGGATGAGAATTATCTGCAGGAGGAGCGCAGCATTTACGGACTCATCAGCCAGCTGGAGGAGAAGGCGCTGCAGGTGCGGGACAAGGTGCCCCAGGGACCCTTCATGGAACTGGACGGAATTTCGCCGCGGGTGGAGCTGCCTCTGGACCGGCCGCTGTTTGTGCCTCCCCGCCGGCCGCAGCTGGAAAATCAGCTGCTGGAGGCTGGGGCCTCAGAGGGAAGCGTAGAGGCGCTTTTCAATCAGGTCTACGTGGACAAGGAAAGGCTGCGGCGGAATATCCGGCAGCTCTTGCGGGATAAGCCCGGGGTTACACTGGCCGAGGTGCTGGAGGCCTATCCGCTGCAGCAGGGACTTACCGAGCTGCTGACCTATATGGTGCTGGCCAGCCATGAGAACCGGGGCTTCCTGGAGGGAACGGTGGAAAAGCTGCTGCTGGCGCAGCAGGACGGGCACCGGCTTTTGGCTATCGGAGAACAAGTGCTATTTCAGCGAGGGGAGATATGAGCGTGATGGAGGAACAGGAACTGGCGCTGTCAAAGGCGCTGATTGCTCTTTTCAAGGGCGTGATATTCAGGGAAAGGCAGCCGGAGCTATGGCAGACAGTGCTGGAGCAGCGGGCGCAGATCAGCGATTATACCGCCCGGCTGGGACTGGTCCTGCTGGTGGATGAGGTGGATGAGTACGCCTTTCTGCGCCAGAGGGAGCAGGAGGAACTGCCGCGGCTGGTGCCGCGCTATCCGTTGAGCTATGGACTGAGCCTGCTGCTGGTTTCCCTGCGCAAGAGCCTCGGCGAATACGATGCGTCCCACGGGGATATGCGGCTGGTGCTGACCATCAGCGACATGCAGCTGAAGCTCAAGGCCTTTTTCCCGGCACTGCCGAATGAAATCAAATTCCGGCAGAATCTGGAGCGCCACGTGCATCGGGCGGAGGAAATGGGGTTTCTGCGCCCGGTGGCGGGCCAGGAGGAAGCCTACGAGGTGCAGCCGCTGCTCAGGAGCTTTATCAATGCGGAATGGCTGCATACCTTTGATGATCGTCTGCAGGAATACCTGGATTATGGACAGAAGGACAGGACGGAGGGAGAGGACAGCGATGGACTTATTTGATTTCGCACACCGGGGCAAGGATGTGCCCATGGGGTTCCGCCTGCAGCGGCTGGAGGTTTATAACTGGGGCACCTTTGATGAAAAGGTCTGGAGCCTGGAGCTCCATGGGGATACCTCGCTGCTCACCGGTGATGTGGGCTCGGGAAAATCCACCCTGGTGGATGCAATCATAACCCTGCTGGTCCCGCCGAAAAAGGTGACCTATAATAAGGCCGCTGATGCCAGTGCCAAGGAGCGCAGTCTGACCTCCTATGTGCGGGGCTATTTTGCCCAGAAGCGCACGGAGGATGGCGGGGGACAGCCGGAGGCCCTGCGGGAGCGGAATCAGTACAGCGTGCTGCTGGCGGTTTTCGGCGATGAGAACCTGGGCGGCCGGGTCACCCTGGCCCAGGTATTCTGGTTCCGGGATGAAAATAACTGGCCGGCCCGTTTCTATGTGCTGGCGGATAAGACTCTGACCATCCAGAACCATTTCAGCAATTTCGGCACCGATATGCGCAGCCTGAAAAAGCGGCTGGACAGCGATGCCCACATCCATCTCTATGATGATTATCCGGCCTATGCCCGGGATTTCCGCCGTCGCTTCGGCATTCGCCAGGAGCAGGCAATGGATCTGTTCCAGCAGACAATTTCCATGAAAAAGGTGGATGAGCTGACGGGGTTTGTACGGCAGAACATGCTGGAAAAGCCGGATACTGAAACGGATGTGCAGATCCTTCTGGAGCATTTCCGGGATCTGGATGAGGCCCATTCCACGGTGGTACGGGCCCGGGAGCAGCAGGAACTGCTGCGTCCGCTGGTGAGCTGCGGCGATGGTTATTTCCAGCTCTTTAACCGGGAGGATCAGCTGTCCCATATGGAGGATGCGCTGCCGGCCTGGTTTGCCAGCCAGGACCAGCAGATGCGCCAACGGGAATGCGATGGCCTGGAGCGGGCCAAGGCGGCTGCGGAGAAGGAAGAAGCCGCTATCCAGGCCGAGGGGAAACGGGTGGAGGCCGTGCTGGAGGAAACGAAGCAGGCCATCTGGGAGAACGGCGGCAGCCAGCTGGCACTGCTGCAGTCCCAGCTCGCCACGAACCGCAATACCCTGGCACAGCGTCGGAGCAGCTGCGACCGCTACAAGGAGCAGGCCGCGGTACTGAAGCTGTCCGTTCCTGAAAGCGAAGAGGATTTTCGGGAGAATCAGCAGGCGCTGGCGGATCTTTTGGCAGAGGCTGCCGACCGGGAGGAGGAAATCGCCGATGCCCGGGCTGATGCGGAGAGCGGCAGCAAGGCATTGGAAAAAGCCAGGCAGACCGCCCAGGCGGAGCTGGATTCCCTGCGGCAGCGCAAATCCAGCATCCCCGCAGAGTATATCGGCATCCGGCAGCAGCTCTGCGAAAGCCTGAATCTGGCTGAGGGGGAAATTCCCTTCGCCGGAGAGCTCATGGAGGTACAGGCGGAGGAGTCCGAGTGGGAGGGTGCCCTGGAGCGCCTGCTCCATGGCTTCGGCATATCCCTGCTGGTGCCGCAGGCCCATTATGGCGAAGTCATCGAATGGATGGAGCATCATGCGCTGCATCAGCATATCGTCTACTATAAGGTGGAGGATTATACGGAGCCGGTGGACTTTTCCCGTCTGCCGGAGGATGCGGCCTGCCGAAAGCTCAATCTGCGGGAGGATGCGGCTGTGTACAGCTGGCTGGCCAATGAAATGGCACAGCGGTTCCGGCATATCTGCTGTGAATCCCTGGCGGATTTTCGCCGGGAGCAGTTTGCCCTGACCCAGGGGGGCCAGATCAAGGTGAAGGGCCGCCGCCATGAAAAGGATGACCGCTTCCGCCTGGACGACCGGCGCCGTTATGTACTGGGCTTTTCCAATCTGCGGAAGATCCAGGCCATCGAGGATGAGCTGATGGATCTGGCCGAGGAGCAGAAGGCAAATCAGCGGGAGATCCGCCGGCTGAAGGATGCACTGCGGCTCTGCGGCCAGCATCGGACTGCCGGCCGGCTGCTGCAGCAGGCGGAGAGCTTTGCAGCCCTTGACTGGCAGAGCGTGGCTGCTGAAATCGCGGAACAGGAGCGGCTCATCGATGAGCTGAAAAACAACAGTGATATATTGAAATCCCTGGAGGATAAAAAGCGGCAGCTGGAGCAGCGGCGGGAGAAGCTGGAGGCTGACCGCCAGGCCCGCCAGAATACAATCGGCCGGGCACAGTACCGTCTGGATGGGCATCACCATCAGATCCAGGCGGATGAACAGCGCATCAGCCATCTGCCGGAGAATGTACGGCTGACGGCCTGGCCGCGCATCGAAGAAAAATTTGACATCGTGCTGCCGGGAGAGGTGCCTGAGCTGTCTAAGCTTTCTCATCAGCAGGAACGGCTCCGGGAATGGCTGAAGGATGAACGGAATGCCATCCAGAAACAGCTGGCAGAGCAAAGCGAGAAGCTGGTACAGCTGATGACCGGCTATAATGGCAAGTATCCGGAACAGACTGTGGAGCTGGATGCCCGGCCCGGCGGACTGGAGGGCTATCGGGAGATACTGACCCGGCTGGAGGTGGATGCGCTGCCGAAATTTGAAACGAAGTTCCGGGAGCTGCTGCGGGAGAATACCATCCGGCAGATAGCGCTGTTCCAGGAGAAGCTCAATACGGCCTGTGATATCATCCGGGAACGCATTACCATGATCAATGGTTCCCTGGCGGATATTGACTACAATGAGGGACGCTATATCCAGCTGGAGTGCAATGAGGCACCGGATCATGCGGTCAAGGAATTCCGCACTCAGCTGCGGGCCTGTACGGATAATGCCCTTACGGGCAGCGAGGAGGACACCTACAGCGAGGCGAAGTTCAGCCAGGTGGAGGCCATTGTGGAACGTTTCTGCGGTCGGCAGGGCCATACGGATGAGGATGGAAAATGGACGAAGCGGGTCATCGATGTGCGCAACTGGTTCACCTTTGCAGCCTCAGAGCGCTGGCGGGAAACAGATGAGGAATACGAGCACTATACGGATTCCGGCGGCAAATCCGGCGGCCAGAAGGAAAAGCTGGCCTATACGATCCTGGCGGCAAGCCTTGTGTATAATTTCGGCCTGGAGGCCCGGCATCGCCGTCATGAGACATTCCGCTTCGTGGTCATCGATGAAGCCTTTTTGAAGAGCTCTGATGATTCGGCCCGGTTCGGGCTGGAGCTTTTCCAAAAGCTGGATCTGCAGCTGCTGGTGGTCACACCGCTCTTGAAAATAGCTACCATCGAACCCTTTGTCACCCATGTGGGTTTTGTGTATCAGAAGGACGAGGAGCACCGTTCCTTCCTGCGGAATCTGACCATTGAGGAGCTTCAGGAGGAGCGGGCAGCCTATGAACAGCAGCAGTGATTTCGGCTATGGAAAACTCCTGGCAAAGCTCCAAAAGCAGGAGGAAAGCGGTGAGCTTTACCGGGAACTGGTGGAGCCATCCCGCGAGGTGTATTTCAGCGGACCCTTGAATCCGCCCTTTGCCAAAGAGGAATTTGCCCGCCGCCAGCCGGAACTGCGGGCTTGGGCGGAATTCTGGCGCCGCGGGCTGCCGACTGGAAGCCGCAGCCAGGCACCGCTCTGGGAGATTGAGGAGAAAACTATCCGCTACATGGGGCGGCAGAGCATTCCGGGACGGGTGGTCCTGCGGAAGGCCGGGATGGCGCTGCGTATTTTAGGCCTGGAAGACAAGGCGGATTGGTTCCGGAAAGCCTATGGACGGGTGCTGGAGGAGCTTCCCCAGTTGCGGGAATGGTTTTTTGCCAGGCAGCGGCTCATTTATGCGCAGCAATTTTATCCCGGCCTGCTGGCCATCGGCAGATATCTGCTGGCCCATCCCGGGGAACGATATCTGCGGGAATATGATATTCCCGGTATTGATACGAAATTCCTCGAACATCATGGACGGCTGTTCCGGGAGCTTTACAATGCCCTTTATCCGGAAATTCCGGCGGAAAACGCGGCAGAGCTCCACAAGCAGCTGGCCATCCGGCCGCTGCCGGCAGCGAATATCTGTGTGCGCATTCTGGATGGGGCTGTTTCCTGCTGCGGCCTCAGGGAATTCTTCCTATCGCCGCAGATGCTGGCCGGTTTGCAGCTGCCCCTGCGGCGGGTATTCATTGTGGAAAACAAGATGAATGTCTATACCTTTCCCGCGGTAAAGGACAGTCTGCTTTTGGGCGGTGCCGGTTATGACATCCTGGAGGCGGCAAGGGAGGCCTCCTGGCTCCAGGATTGTCAGGAAATCTGGTATTGGGGTGATTTGGACAGTCATGGATTCGATATACTGAGTCAGCTCAGGGACCGGATTCCCCGTCTCAGGTCGCTGCTCATGGACCGGGCAGCCATCCAGGCCGCTTCGGCTATGGCTGTGCCGGATACGGGGGACTGCGCGGCAATCCCTAAAAATCTTTCGGTGGAAGAAAAGTCGGCCTGGCAGCTGCTGCGGCAGCGGAAATGGCGGATCGAGCAGGAGCGGCTGGATAAGGGCCTGGTGGTCCGGGCACTGGCAGCGGCTGCCCTGGAATGAGCAACCTTCTCCCGGGGAGATGGCTAATTTATGTAAGCAGGCTTTACAATTTGTCATGTGAGGATATATAATAGATGGTAATGAGCAGAACGGTCGATTTTTATTTTTCTAAAAGGTGTAATTGTACGGTTCGGACTTAGATTATTGGCATCAGAGAAACAGAAAATAAATGAGAAATACTATGGAGGTGTAATTTTTTGTCAAAAGGACCACAAAAATTGCAAATTATTCCGCTGGGCGGATTGGGAGAAATCGGAAAGAACATGACAGTCATCCGCGTAGATGACGAGATCCTGTTGATCGACTCCGGTTTGATGTTCCCGGACGAAGATATGCTGGGTATTGATTTGGTAATCCCGGATATCTCCTATTTATTGGAAAATCGCGATATGGTCAAGGCCATTGTGCTTACCCATGGCCATGAGGATCATATCGGCGCTCTTCCCTATGTGCTGAAGCAGCTCAATGTTCCGGTCTATGGAACGCGGCTTACGCTGGGCATTTTGGAGGGAAGACTCAAGGAAAACAATGTGGATTCCAGCAATCTGCATCCGGTTATGCAGGGCGATATCATCAATGTCGGCTGCTTCAGCGTGGGCTTTATCCGCGTGAATCACAGCATTCCGGACGCGGTGGGGCTTTCCATCAAGACACCGGTAGGTATGATTGTCCATACGGGTGACTTCAAGCTGGATTACACGCCAATTGATGGCAAGATGACGGATTTCCGCCGCTTCTCGGATCTCGGCAACAAGGGCGTGCTGGTCATGATGGCCGACAGCACCAATGCGGAGCGGGAAGGGCATACGCCCAGTGAGAGCACCGTGGGAACCGCCTTCGACAAGGCCTTCCACAATGCAAAGCAGCGCATCATTGTCGCTACTTTCTCCTCGAATGTGCATCGTATCCAGCAGGTCATCAACACTGCCTGCCGCTATAAGCGCAAGGTCGCAGTGCTGGGACGGAGCATGGTCAATGTGGTGAATATTTCCCTGGAGCTTGGCTATATCGATGCTCCGGAGGGGACCATCATCGACATTGATGAAATCAACAATTATCCCATGAGCCAGGTGGTCATCATCACTACGGGCAGCCAGGGCGAACCCATGTCAGCTCTTACGCGCATGGCCATGTCCGATCACCGCAAGGTGGGGATTGTACCGGGCGATACCATCATCATTTCGGCAACGCCGATTCCGGGCAATGAGAAGCTTGTATCCAAAACCATCGACAACCTGCTGAAGCAGGGGGCTAATGTCATTTATGGACGTTCCAACGGCATCCATGTGTCGGGCCATGCCAGCCAGGAGGAGCTCAAGCTCATGCATAACCTGGTACGGCCGAAGTTCTTCATTCCAGTGCATGGTGAATACCGCATGCTGGTGCGTCATGCAAAGCTGGCTCAGGAACTGGGCATGCCGAAGGAGAATATCTTCATTGGCGAAAACGGCCAGATCCTGGAATTCACCCGGGATAAGGGTGTGGTTGCCGGCAAGGTCACCTCGGGCAAGGTGCTGGTGGATGGCCTGGGCGTCGGTGATGTGGGCAATATCGTACTGCGCGACCGCCGTCAGCTGTCCCAGGATGGTATCCTCATCATTGTGGTGACCATGGAGAAATCCACCGGACGGGTTGTGGCTGGTCCGGATATCGTTTCCCGCGGGTTCGTGTATGTGCGCGAGTCTGAGGCACTGATGGATGAAGCCCGGGAAAAGGTCAAGCTGGCTCTCGATAAATGCGAGGAAGGCAAGGTCACGGAATGGGCGACGATCAAGTCGAATGTCCGTGATGCCCTGGGCCGGTATCTGTTTGATAAAACCCGCCGTCGGCCGATGATTCTGCCGATTATCATGGAGGTTTGAGTGAGAGCCTGGAGGTCGATTGACTTCCAGGCTTTTTTATTGCGGGAAGCAGTTCACCCCATGAACGATAAATGGTATAATATCAGGCATAAGATACCTGCGGAGGTGATGGAGTAAGATATGGCAGAGGATATGAAGGTTACTGATTTTCCTGCCTTTGCCCATCTGCATGTCCATACAGAATACAGTCTGCTGGATGGTGCAAATCGGGTCAAGGCATTGATTGAACAAACAAAGGCATTGGGCATGGATTCCATTGCGATCACGGATCATGGAGCCATGTACGGAGTCATTGATTTCTATAAAGCCGCCAAAGCGGCGGGCATCAAGCCGATTGTCGGCTGTGAGGTCTATCTGGCACCGGCTTCCCGGCGGGACGCCTTTGAGGTGGAGGGAACCCGCTATTACCATCTGATCCTGCTGGTAGAGAACAGCACGGGGTACCGTAATCTGGTGAAGCTGGTTTCCCTGGCCAATATCGAGGGCATGTACTATAAGCCCCGCATCGATAAGGAACTGCTGCGCCAGTACCATGAGGGCATCATCTGCCTCAGTGCCTGCATTGCGGGAGAAATTCCCCAGATGATCCTGCGGGATAATATGGAGCGGGCCGATGCGCTGGTAACGGAGTATCTGGAAATTTTCGGCAAGGATAATTTTTTCCTGGAAATACAGGATCACGGGATGCCGGAGGAGAAAAAATCCAACGCCGGTCTCATTGCGCTGGCAAAAAAACATGGCGTAGGCCTGGTGGCTACCAATGACGCCCATTACCTGCGCCGGGAAGACAGCGAATTCCATGATGTGCTGCTCTGTATCCAGACGGGCAAGACCATTGATGATCCCAGCCGCATGCGTTTTTCCAGTGATGAATTCTATCTGAAGTCACCCCGGGAAATGCAGGCGCTGTTCCCCGATTATCCAGAGGCCATGGCCAATACGGTGCGCATCGCGGAGCGCTGCAATGTGGAATTCGATTTTGAGCATCGCCATCTGCCAAACTTCCCGCTGCCGGAGGGCATGACGGATGAGATGTATCTGCGCAAGCTCTGCGAGGATAATATCCAGGCCCGTTACCCGGAGATCACCGGGGAAATACGGGAGCGGCTGGAATATGAGCTGGGCATCATCCATCATATGGGCTTTGACAGTTATTTTCTCATTGTCTGGGATTTCATCAACTATGCCCGCAGCCAGAAAATCGCCGTAGGGCCGGGCCGCGGCTCGGCAGCCGGCAGTATCGTGGCCTATATCCTGGGCATCACGGACATCGATCCGCTGAAGTACGCACTGCTTTTTGAACGCTTTCTTAACCCGGAGCGGGTGACCATGCCGGATATCGATATCGATTTCTGCTATATCCGCCGTGAGGAGGTCATTGCCTATGTGAAGCGGCGCTATGGGGATGATCACGTGGCGCAGATCATTACCTTTGGCACCATGGCGGCCAAGGGGGCTATCCGGGATGTGGGCCGGGCGCTGAACATGCCCTATGCCGATGTGGACCGGGTTGCGAAGCTGGTGCCATCCGAGCTGGGCATCACTCTGGATAAGGCGCTGAAGGAATCGGCGGATTTCAAGAAGCTTTACGAGTCAGAGCCGGCGGTCAAGCGGCTCATTGATTTTGCCCGGGATGTGGAGGGGCTGCCCCGCCATTCCTCTACCCATGCGGCAGGCGTGGTGATTGCCCGCAATCCGCTGACCGACTATCTGCCGGTGCAGATATCGGATGGAACGCTGGTCACGGAATACGACAAGGATCACGTGGAAGAACTGGGGCTTCTGAAGATGGACTTCCTGGGACTCCGTACACTGACTGTGCTCAGTGATGCTTTGGACAATATCAGGAAGAGCCGCGGCATCGAGGTGGATCTGCATAAGATCCCATTGGAGGATGAAGCGGCTTCGAAGATGCTCTGTGACGGACATACCGGGGCGGTGTTCCAGATGGAATCCCAGGGGATGACGAATCTGGTAAAGGATCTTCAGCCCGAGGGTTTCACAGACCTTATCCCGCTGGTGGCTCTTTATCGGCCGGGCCCGCTGGGCAGCGGCATGGTGAAGGATTTCATCGATGGCCGCCATGGCAAAAAGGAAGTCACCTACATGCATCCCCTGCTGGAGCCAATCCTGAAGGAGACCTTCGGTGTGGTGCTCTATCAGGAGCAGGTCATGCAGATCGTGCAGGTGCTGGCCGGCTTTACCCTGGGGCAGGCGGATCTGCTGCGCCGGGCCATGGGCAAGAAGAAGCATGCGATACTGATGGCCCAGAAGGAGAACTTCCTGAATGGCGCCCGGGCCAAGGGCATCGATGAAGAACTGGCCAGGACGATCTTTGATCTGCTGACCCATTTCGCGGATTACGGCTTCAACAAGTCCCACAGTGCGGCCTATGCGCTGGTGGCCTGGCAGACTGCCTACCTGAAGGCCCATTATCCTCAGGAATTCATGGCTGCCATGCTTACCAGCATCATGGATACCAATGACAAGGTGAGTGTGTATATCGATCTGTGCCGCCGCATGGGGATTCCCATTCTGCCGCCGGATATCAATGCCAGCTCTGTGTCCTTCAGCGTGGATGGAGAAGCCATCCGCTTTGGCCTGGCGGCGGTGCGCAATGTGGGGGAGGCTGCCCTGAAGAATCTGGAGGAGGTTCGGCAGGCCGACGGGCCCTTTACTTCGCTGCTGGATTTCTGCAGCCGTATCGATATGCGGACGGTGAACAAGCGGGTCATAGAAAGCCTCATCAAATGCGGCGCCTTTGACTCCCTGGGGGGACGGCGTTCCCAGCTGCTGAAGGTGCTGGACCAGGCTGTGGATATGGCATCCGCGCTGCAGCGCGATCAGGCCTCCGGACAGATGGGCCTCTTCACGGAGGAGACCATGGGCGAAGCGGAGGAACTTTCTCTGCCCGATATCCCTGAGGTGGACAAGGCCACTATGCTGGCCTGGGAAAAGGATATTACCGGTTTCTATATCACAGGGCATCCTTTGGACGCCTATGGGGACAAGATACATAATTTTGTAAGCCTGGAGACAGTGCTGTCCGGCAAGCTGCGGGATGGGCAGCTGGTGCGGGTGGGCGGTCTGCTTACGGCCGCGAAGCGCATCGCGACGAAAAAGGGCGATACCATGTGTTTTGCTGAGCTGGAGGATTTTACCCACAGCATTGAGGTGATTGTTTTTCCACGGGTATTTTATCAGAATGTGAATACACTGGTACCGGAGCAGGCAATCATGGTCCAGGGCAAGGTGAATCTCACCGATGACGGGGCCAAGATACTGGCGGACACCATCTGTCCCCTGGCAGAATATCAGCCGGAATACTATATTACGCTGCATGAGTCCCAGGAAAATGAGGCGACCTATGGAGCGCTCAAGGCACTCTTTGCCAAATATCACGGCGATCATGTGGTGTATCTGCATTTGGTGGATCGACGGCAGCGCATCAAGACGGAGCCGCAGTTCTGGCTGGATGGATCGGCAGAGGCAGAGCAGGCTATCGAAGGTCTGCTGGGCAAGGGTGCTGTGCGGCAGAGATGATTTTTACTCCTGGGGGTATAAGAAATGTGGACATCCATTTATGTGGCAAATACGAAGAAGCAGGCCGATAAGATGCGGCAGGCGCTGGAAGCGGAGGGAATTTTAACCAATATACATCAGCTGGGAGCGGATTCCAGCCGATGCCTGTTTGAAATCCAGGTGCTGGCCTCTGAGGTGGAGGAGGCCCAGGCTGTTTTGTGCAGTGAGGCTTGCGCTGTGCTGGTAAAAAGGCCTTGACGCTGGCGGAAAAACTTCGCTATAATATGGAAGGTACATAGCGGAGGGATTCTAAGATTGAAAAAAATCAAAGTTTTTTTATTGGCCGCTGGCTTCACCCTGTGCCTGATCGGGCAGGTTTTTGCTGCCGAGACAGCATTGCCGGAGGAATATACTGCACCTCCAGGGGATTTATTGCCAGCGGTGACAGCACGGAGCGCGGTGGTTATGGAAGCAACCACTGGGAAAATCCTTTATTCCCGTAATATGGATGAACGGCGCTATCCGGCCAGCACCACGAAGATCATGACGCTCATTGTGGCGCTGGAAGAGGGCAGCCTGGATGATATGGTTGCCGCAAGTGAAAATGCTTCCCATACGGAGGGCTCGACCATATGGCTGGAGCCAGGGGAAAAAATGCGCATGCTGGATCTGCTGTATGGCATGATGCTGGTTTCCGGCAATGACGCCACCGTGGCGGTGGCTGAGCATATTGCAGGCAGTGTGGATGCTTTTGCACAGCGCATGACGGCCAAGGCTCACGAAATCGGCGCAGTCAATACCTCTTTCGTGAATTCCAGCGGTCTGCCGGATGAACGTCATTACACCACAGCCCACGATTTGGCGCTTATTGCGGCCTATGGCTATGGAAATCCCATGTTTGAACAGATTGTGAGCACCAAGGAAAGGCAGATTCCCTGGGGGAAGAATGATTATGACCGGGTGCTGCGCAATGAGAACCAGATGCTCTGGCTCTACGATGGGGGCAATGGGGTAAAGACCGGCTATACAGATGCTGCCGGACGCTGTCTGGTTTCCGCGGCAAAGCGGGATGGTATCCAGCTGGTGGCAGTTGTGCTGGACAGCCAGTACATGTGGAATGATTCCATTGCACTGCTGAATTATGGATTTGAAAAAATCCATCCGGTAAAGCTGGCAGCCAAGAATTCCACCATCAAGACTGTGGATGTGATCTCCGGACGGAAAAAGAGCCTGGAACTTAAGCTGGCTGAGGATTTGACGGTTCCGGAAGCGGATCAGGATCAGGGAAAATTCTTCAAGGTGATCCATAGCCCGGATCAGGTCTATGCCGCGGTGCGTCAGGGTGATGTGCTGGGAACCATGGACATCATGTATGATGGGAAAAAGATTGCCTCAGCAAATTTGGTAGCGGCTGAATCCATTGAAAAAAAGTCCTTTTTTCTGGCTGTATATCAAGGGGTTGCTCGCTGCGTTCAATTTATACTGGCATAAGGGAGCTGTTTAACAGCTCCTTTTTCATAAGGAGAGGATAGCTTGGCGGAAAGACTGCAAAAAATATTGAGCCAGGCGGGGGTGGCTTCCCGCCGGGCTGCAGAAAAGCTCATTGCGGAGGGAAGGGTCACTGTCAATGGAGAATTGGTGACAGAGCCAGGCTCCAAAGCGGATTTATCCCGGGACAGGATTGCTGTGGATGGCCGGGAGATCCAGGGCGAGGAGGAGAAGGTATATTTTCTGCTGAATAAGCCGAAGGGCTATATTTCCACTGCCAGGGATGAACGGGGCCGCAAGACGGTGCTGGATCTGCTGGCAGAGGTGCCGGAGCGGATCTATCCCATCGGCCGGCTGGATAATGCCACAGAAGGCCTGCTGCTGCTGACCAATGATGGGGAACTGATGAATGCACTGCTTCATCCTAAATATGAAGTGCATAAAACCTATCTGGCCCGCCTTCGGGGAATACCCACGGAGGCTGAGCTTGGCAGACTGCGGGAGGGAATCGCGCTGGAGGATGGTATGACGGCTCCGGCCCGGGCCCGGCTGGTGGAACAGAGCCCGGAACGGAACGAGTCCAGGGTGGAAATCATCATCCACGAGGGGCGGAATCGCCAGGTGCGGCGCATGTGCAGCGCCATTGGCCATGAGGTGACTGCCCTGAAGCGGACGGAATTTGCCGGATTGAGCTTGTCCGGTACAGCCCGGGGGCATTATCGCCGGCTGACAGATACAGAACTGGCCCATCTCAAGACGCTGGCCGGTATGAGGTTGTGAACAGATGAAGAAAATCATAGTGATCGGTGCCGGACCAGGCGGCATGATGGCAGCTGCCAAGGCAGCTGAAAATGGCGCTGAGGTGCTGCTGCTGGAAAAAATGAACCGGGTGGGCAAGAAGATGCTCATTACGGGGAAGGGACGCTGCAATATAACCAATGCGGCCGACCTTTCGGAGATCATAAAGAATATCACCGGCAATGGCCGTTTCCTGTACAGCGCACTGCAGGCCTTTGACAATCAGGATGTCATGCAGTTCTTCCGGGACCATGGCGTGGAAATCAAGGTGGAACGCGGCAATCGTGTTTTTCCGGTAAGCGATAAGGCACAGGATGCGGTGGACGCTTTGTATATGTATCTGCATGAGTTGGGTGTGAAGATACGCACGGAGGCCCGGGTAAAGGATATCATCACGGCAGAAGGCCGGGCTGCAGGGGTCCGGCTGGCGGACGGCGAGGTACTGGCCGCCGATGCGGTGATCCTGGCGACCGGCGGAGCCTCCTATCCCGGGACCGGCTCCACGGGGGATGGCTATGGAATGGCGGAAAAACTGGGCCATTCCATTCTGCCGCTGCGGCCGTCCCTTGTGCCCTTGGAAACAGAGGAGGACTGGCCCATGGCTGCCCAGGGACTTTCCCTGCGCAATGTACGGGTACAGCTTCTCGTCGATGGCAAAAAGACGGAAGAGGAATTCGGGGAGATGCTCTTTACTCATTTCGGGGTTACAGGCCCGATCATTTTATCGCTGAGCCGTCCCGCCGCCCAGGCCCTGGCAGAGGATTCACTGGTGGAACTGTCCATCAATCTGAAGCCGGCACTCACTCCGGAGCAGCTGGATGCCCGGATACAGCGGGATTTTCAGAAATATCAGCGCAAGCAGCTGAAGAATGCCCTGCATGATCTTTTGCCCGGCAAGCTCATCGAGCCAGTGCTGGACCTGGCTTATCTGGATCCGGATGCCTTCGTGCACCAGACATCGAAGGAACAGCGCCTGCGACTGGCAGAAGTGCTGCAGCACATGATGCTGACTATATCCCGGACCCGGCCGCTGGCTGAGGCTATTGTGACAGCCGGTGGTGTATCCACGAAGGAAATACAGCCGAAGACCATGGAGTCCAAGCTGGTTCCCGGACTCTACCTGGTGGGGGAGGTCGTGGATGTGGACGCCTTTACCGGCGGCTATAATCTGCAGGCGGCCTTTTCCATGGGAGCGGCGGCTGGCTGCTGGAGTGTCTGGCAGGATTGAGGAATTTACCACTAACTGAGGAGGCGGATCATCGTATGGATATTGTGCGAGAAATCAAGGCCGTAGGACATGGCCTGCAGGGAGAAATACAAATACCGGGGGATAAATCCATATCCCATCGCAGTGTTATGTTTGCCGGCTTGGCGGATCAGCCGGTCCATATCACCAATTTTTTGCCTTCAGCGGATTGCCTGTCGACAGCTGCCTGCATGGAAAAGCTGGGGGCGTCGGTGCAGCGCCTGAATGATACCGAGCTGGTGGTCACCGGTCATGGGCTCCATGGGCTGCAGGAACCAGCGGGGATATTGGATGCGGGAAATTCCGGCACCACCCTGCGGCTCATGATGGGCATGCTGGCACCGCAGCCCTTTATGAGCGTATTTACAGGCGATGCCTCGCTGTCCCGCCGGCCTATGGGCCGGGTGATCAAGCCCCTGGAACTCATGGGCGGCCAACTGGTCGGACGCGGCGGGAATCGTTTCCTGCCTATTACGGTATTGCCGGCCAAAAAGCGGTTGCAGGGCATCCGTTACGAATCCCCCGTGGCCAGTGCCCAGGTAAAATCGGCTGTTCTGCTGGCGGGTCTGTTCTCTGAAGGGCGGACCACCGTAGTGGAGCCTTATACCTCACGGGATCATACGGAGCGCATGCTGGCGGGCTTTGGCATTCCGGTGGAAAGGGAAGGGACCAGTGTTTCGGTGCTGCCGGCAGAGCGCTTTGCGGCCCCGGAGGAAATCCGGGTTCCCGGGGATATCAGCTCTGCCGCCTATTGGCTGGTGGCCGCTTCCATCATTGAGGGCAGCGAGCTGCTGCTGAAGAACGTGGGCATCAATCCCACCCGCACGGGCATCTTGGATGTGCTGCAGGCTATGGGAGCTGATATTACCTGCCGGCAGGAGCGGGAGAGCGGCGGCGAAAAGACTGCTGACCTGCTGGTTCGTTCGGCAAAGCTCCACGGCACCAGCTTCGGGGCAGAAATCATGCCGCGGCTCATCGATGAGATACCAGCTATCGCAGTGGCAGCCATGTTTGCCGAGGGCGATACTGTGATCACCGGGGCCGGGGAGCTCCGGGTAAAGGAGACGGACCGGCTGCAGGCGATTACGGATCAGTTCAATAAGCTGGCAGACTGCATCGAAGGCCAGGCAGACGGGCTGGTCATCCATGGAGGGAAGAAGGAACTGCGGAAGGCACAGTGCTTTTCCTATGATGATCATCGCATCGCCATGTCCCTGGCGGTTGCCGGGGCGGCGGGAGCCGGTGTGTCCATTGAGCGGGCAGATTGCGTGAATATATCCTATCCCTCGTTTTATGAGACTCTGGGGGATTTAGCAAAATAGGAGGCAGAAAATGAAGAATTTAGTCATAGCTATGGATGGGCCGGCGGGAGCCGGAAAAAGCACGGTCGCTCAGCTGGTAGCCAAAAAGCTCCAGTATACCTATATCGATACGGGAGCCATGTACCGGGCTGTTGCCTGGAAGACGCTGCAGCGGAAGGCACCTGTCACCGATGAACTGATCTGCGAGGTGGTCCGGGATATCACGGTAGATCTGCAATATGCCGACGGCCGCACCCGGGTGTTCGCCGACGGGCAGGAAATCACGAAGGAGATCCGGACTCCGGAGGTCACGGCCATCGTTTCCCAGGTGGCCCGGCTGGCTCCTGTCCGCCAGAAAATGGTGGAGCTGCAGCGCCAGATGGCAGGCCGCGGATCTGTGGTGATGGATGGCCGGGATATTGCCACCAACGTGCTGCCCAATGCGGATATCAAGATATTCCTTACCGCATCCATCGAGGAACGGGCAAGACGCCGGTGGCAGGAAATGAAGGAAAAAGGCTACGATGTGGATCTGAAGCAGCTGCAGGCTGATATTGCGGCACGGGATAAGGCGGACAGCGAGCGGGAAATATCTCCGCTGGTCCAGGCTGCGGATGCCACACTGCTGGATACCACCGGCATGGGGATTTCTGAGGTTACAGCTGCTATTCTTGATATGTGCAGGTGATGGACGATGTTATATAGTTTTTTACAGGGACTTTTTCAATTTTTATTCCAGGTATTTTTCCGGGCCAGGGGTATAGGGGCAGAAAACCTTCCCCGGGAAGGGGCAGTGATTCTGGCAGCCAACCATCAGAGCAATTGGGACCCGCCTTTATTGGCTACCTTTCTTTCCCGGCCGGTCTGCTATATGGCGAAGCAGGAGCTCTTTGAGATTCCGGTCTTCGGTTCCATTATCCGGGCCTGCCATTCCTTTCCCGTCCGGCGCGGGGCAGCGGACCGCGGGGCCATCAAGACAGCGCTGCAGATACTGAAGCTGCAGGAATGTCTGGGGGTTTTCCCTGAGGGCACCCGCAGCAAGGATGGTCGGGTGCATAAGGCGGAAGCCGGGGTGGCGCTGCTGGCTGCTATGTCCAAGGCACCGGTGGTGCCGGCTGCTATTATAGGAACGGATCGTATCCTGTCAGCGGGCAGTCTTTTTCCCCGGCTTACGGTCGTTTACGGGAAGCCCATGTATTATGCCGGTGCCCATAACGACAAAGTGGAGCTGCAGGAGTTTGCCCAGCAGATCATGGCAGAAATCACAAAGCTGAAGGAAGCGAATTGTTAGCGTGCACCTCGGGGATTCTTTTCAATACACGGATGCTGGAAAAATAAAAAAATTATCGTACCATATCCATGGGATTATGATTGCTTGCTTTAGAAATTAATGGTATACTATTACTTAGATTGCGATAAGGCAGGTAGATGATAATACATTTATGGAAGTGATTTTAGCCGAATATCTTGGCTTTTGCTACGGAGTCAAGAGGGCGATCCAGCTTGCCAGAGGCAGTACCTCATCCGATCATGATACCTATACGCTTGGCCCGATCATCCATAATCCTCAGATGGTCGAACGGCTGGAGTCGGAAGGTGTCGGTATGGTGAATTCCCTGGATGAACTCAGCCAGGGGACTTTGATTGTTCGTTCCCACGGTGTCGGACCTCAGGTTTATGCTGAGATCCGGGACAAGGGCCTGACCCTTGTGGATGCCACCTGTCCCCATGTGCGCAAGGCACAGACGGCAGCGCATACGCTGGAAGTGGACGGCTATCAGGTGGTCATCATCGGAGAGAAGAGGCATCCTGAGGTCAGGAGCATCTTCGAATGGGCTGGCCAAAAAGCTTTAGTGGTAGAAACAGAGGAAGAGGCAGCCGCGCTGCTTCCTTGTGAAAAGATGGGGATTGTCGCTCAGACAACTTTTTCCCGCGAGAAATTCAATCAGATTGTGCTGCGTCTGTTGGACAAGTCCAACGATGTAAAGATCCTGCGAACCATATGCACCGCAACGGATCAGCGCCAGGCTGCTGCGATATCTCTGGCCGGAAGGGTCGATCTCATGCTGGTGATTGGCGGTAAGAACAGTGCGAACACAACACGGCTCGCGCAGCTTTGTGCAGCAAAATGCAAGACTTACCATATCGAAACTGTAGATGAGATACAGGACGAATGGTTTGACAAAATAGAAAAAATTGGTATTACAGCCGGGGCTTCAACGCCGGACTGGATTATCAAGGAGGTATATGAAAAGTGCAAGACATGGAAAGCTTATTAGAAGAATCAATTCAGGAAATAAAGGAGCATGAGGTTGTACAGGCTACCGTAGTTGCGGTGAATGACAATGAGGCAATGGTTAACATTTCTGGTCTCAAGTCGGATATTCCTGTACCGAAGTCCGAGCTGGCAAGCCCGGCACCGGAATCCGCTAAGGATATTGTCAAGGTTGACGATGTAATCGAAGTTTTTGTTGTCGCATTGGGCGGCGAAAATGGCGCTACTGTATCCAAGGTCAAGGCAGATCGCTTGGTAGCCTGGAAGGATCTCGACGGCATCGTTGAGAAGCAGGAGCCGGTGGATGCACAGGTTGTCCAGGTTGTTAAGGGCGGTCTCGTAGCTATGGTTATGGGCGTTCGCGCTTTCATCCCGGCTTCCCAGGTAGAGCTTCATTATGTAAAAGACCTTTCCGTTTATGTTGGACAGACCTTCAAGGCACTGCCCATTGAGCTGGATGCCAGAAAACAGCGTCTGGTCCTTTCCCGCCGCAGCCTGCTGGAAGCTGAGAGAGCCCAGAAGCAGGAAGCTTTGTTTGCCAGCCTGGAAGCTGGACAGACCCTTCGCGGTACTGTAAAGCGCCTGGTTGATTATGGTGCTTTCATCGATATCGGCGGCGTAGATGGTTTGGCTCATATTTCCGATCTTTCCTGGGAACGGGTAAAGAAGCCTTCTGATGTTTTGACAGAAGGTCAGGAAGTGGATGTATTCGTAAAGAATTTTGATCCTGAGACGAAGCGCATTTCCCTCAGCATCAAGGACACCATGCGTGATCCCTGGCTGGATAAGGCAGAGCGCTACGAAGAAGGCAGCCATATCATCGGCAAGATCATCAAACTCACTGATTTCGGTGCTTTCATGGAAATCGAGCCGGGCTTTGATGGCCTGATTCCGATGGGTGAACTGGCTGACCGCAGAATTGCCAAGGCTGATGAGGCTGTTCATGTAGGCGATGAGGTAAAGGTCAAGATCCTTCATATCGACATGAAGAGAAAACGTATTTCCTTGAGCATCACCAAGGCTGACAAGGATGCTGAGGCTGCTGAATACCATAGCTATATGGATGGTCAGGATGAGCACACGGCTACTGTCGGCGATGAAGTCGGCGATCTTCTGAAGTAAGGAACAGTCAATCAATTAGATAAGCTGTACGTTGAAGGAGTGATGGTATATGCATCACTCCTTTGTTTGTGGAAGACGAGGTATTTTATGTATTTAGGAAAAATCCTGCGGGTCCATCCCGGCAGCCTGGCTGAGGAACTGGAGCTGTCCGCCGGCGATAAGATTTTGGAAATCAATGGCCTGAAGCTCCGTGACATCATCGATTTGAGCTTTGCCTTTGCGGATGAGGAAATCGAGATGCTGGTGGAGCATGACTCAGGGGAACAGGAAATGCTTTCCTTTGATAAGGACTACGACGAGGAACTGGGGGCGGAATTCGAATCAGCGGTATTCGATGGAATCCGCCGCTGTGCGAATAACTGTTATTTCTGCTTTGTGGATCAGGTGGCGCCCCACATGCGGGATAGTCTGTCCATCAAGGACGATGATTATCGCATGTCTTTTTTGTATGGGAATTTCGTGACCATGACCAATATGGTGGAGGCGGATTTTCAGCGCATTGCCCGGTACCATCTGTCGCCGCTGTTCATTTCTGTGCAGGCCACCAATCCGGTGCTGCGTGCCGAGATGCTGCGCTGCAAAAGGGCGGACATTCTCCTGGAGCAGCTGGACCGGCTGCAGCAGGCGGATATCGAATACCACAGCCAGGTGGTGCTCTGTCCCGGAATCAACGACGGCGCGGAGCTGGAGCGTACCATCGGGGATATTGCGGGGCGGCAGCCCTATGCGCTGTCCCTGGCCATTGTGCCGGTGGGACTCACGAAATTCCGTCAGGACTGCTATCCGCTGCAGCTTTTCGATGCCGCGGGAGCAGGAAAAGTCATCGATCAGGTAGAACTATGGCAGCATAGGATACGTCAGGCGTCTGGCCGCAGCTTTATTTATCTGGGAGACGAGTTTTATTTTCTGGCTGGCCGGCCCCTGCCGCCTACGGAAATGTACGATGGCTTCCCTCAGCTGGATAACGGCATCGGACTGGCGCGCAACTTTATCGATGAATGGGAAAAAGCGGCCAGTCCGGCTGCGGGCTATCAGGAGCCCCTTCATATCGATGTGGTTACGGGAACCTCGGTGGCGCCCATGTTCAGGGAGCTCATTGCTGCTCTGGAGGATGAGAACCTGAAGGTCCGGGTGCTGCCGGTACCAAACCGTTATTTTGGTGAGACGGTGAATGTCTCCGGGCTGTTGACCGGCCAGGATATCCTGACGGTGCTGCAGGCGGCAGAGGGGCCGCGGGATGGTGTGATCCTGCCAGAGGGCGCTCTGCGGACGGGTGAAAATGTTTTTTTGGATGATATGAAATTGAGTGATATAGAAGACCGGCTGCAGGTACGGGTGGAGACGGCACTGGGCGGAGCGGACCTTCGCCAGGCCCTGGCCGATTGGACCCATTACCATGGAGCCGGCATGGAAGAAACGGCGTATATGTGGCAGAGCAATGCCGCCTATACCAAGCCGGGAAAGAAGAGGGATGAAAATGAGTAAACCGATTGTAGCCATTGTCGGGCGGCCAAATGTTGGCAAGTCCACCTTGTTCAACCAGGTGGGCAAGCGCCGGGTCTCCATCGTGGATGATTTTCCAGGCGTGACCCGGGACCGCATCTACATGGATGCGGAGTGGCTGAACCATACTTTTACCATGATTGATACGGGCGGCATTGAGCTGGAGTCCAGTGATCATATATTGAAATCCATGCGCCAGCAGGCACAGATTGCCATGGAGGAGGCGGACGTCATCCTGTTTGTACTGGATGGCCGGGCCGGGCTCACCACAGCGGATGAAGAAGTTGCCCATATGCTGCGCAGCACGAAAAAACCGGTGATCCTGGCGGTGAACAAGATCGACAGTCCCCAGCAGCAGGCGGACAGCTATGAATTCTACAACCTGGGACTGGGAGAGCCGATCCCCATTTCAGCTTCGAATTCATTGAATCTGGGCGATCTGCTGGATGCAGTGGTGGCTGCTTTTCCCCAGGAGGCTGTTCCGGACAAGGAAGCAGATGAAATCAGCATCGCTGTCATCGGACGGCCGAATGTGGGGAAATCTTCACTGGTCAATGCCCTGCTGGGTGAGCAGCGGGTCATCGTGAGCAATATTCCGGGAACGACCCGGGATGCTATCGATACTCATTTCGTGAAGGACGATACGAAGTTCATTCTCATTGATACAGCGGGTATGCGCCGCAAGGGAAAAATCGATGAACCGGTGGAGCGCTACAGCGTCATGCGGTCCCTGCGGGCCATCGACCGGGCCGACGTGGTGCTCATGGTCATCGACGCTGTGGACGGCATCACGGAGCAGGACAAGAAGATTGCCGGCTATGCCCATGAATCGGGCAAGGGCGTGATCATCGTGGTGAACAAATGGGATATCTATCCGGATAAGGACGATAAATCAACACTGCGCTTCACGGAGGAACTGCGGGACCAGATCGGCTTTCTGCAGTATGCGCCGGTACTTTATACCTCGGCGCTCACCACCCAGCGGGTACAGCGGGTGACGGAGCTGGTCAAGTACGTTGCCGAGCAGCAGTCCATGCGCATCAAGACCAGCGTGCTCAATGAGCTGATCCGGGATGCGGTGTCTATAAATCCGCCGCCGGCTCATAAGGGGCGGCGCCTGAAAATCCTGTTCATGACCCAGGCGGATATCCAGCCGCCGAAATTCATTGTATTTGTAAACGATCCGGAGCTTATGCATTTTTCCTATCTGCGCTTTTTGGAAAACAAGCTTCGCGAGAGCTTCGGTTTCGAGGGAACGCCGCTGCGGCTCATTGTCCGCGGGCGCAGTGAAGATGAGGAGGAATGATCATGGGGATCATTTTGGCTTGTATTCTGAGTTATCTCGTCGGTTCGATTCCCACAGGGCTGGTTTTAGGAAAGCTTATCTGGCATGTGGATCTGCGGGAGTATGGCAGCCATAACATAGGAGCTACCAATGCTTGGCGTACGCTGGGCAAGGGGCCTGGGGTGACCATCTGTGTGCTGGATCTGCTGAAGGGCGCTCTGGGTGTCTGGTTTGGCCTGCATTTTTCCGGTGCGCCGGCGGCCCTGGTGCTGGGCGGTATCTTTGCCATTGTCGGTCACTCCTGGTCCCTGTTCCTGGGGTTCAAGGGCGGCAAGGGCGTAGCCACCGGGCTGGGGGTTATCCTCATGCTCATGCCGAAGGCCACGCTGTTCGTGTTCCTTGTCTGGCTCCTGCTTGTGCTGCTGACCCGTTATGTATCCCTGGGATCTATTGTGGCCGCGGCGCTGGTGCCGGTTTTTGCCTGGTTTTTCAATGAGCCGGCAGAATATATCCTCTTTGGTCTGGCGGCGGCGATTTTTGTCATATACCGTCATAAGTCGAATATAGGACGTTTATTGAATGGTACGGAGAGCAAGATAAAAGCTGGTCATCGTTCCTGATTCCATATAGAGATCCAAGCTCCTGTCATCGCCATTGTGCGGGCAGGAGCTTTTATTCAGGCAGCTGCAGTCTGTAACAGTGTACAGTTTTATGGGATGTTTGGCAGGAAATAATAGACGAAAACATAATATTTAGCTAAAAAAATGTAAATGCTATTGTCAGGTGTAAACAAAAAATGCTATAATGTTTGCTGTATGTAGAAATTAATCCATTGAGGAAGTACGGAGGCAGTAATGATGAATAAAGAAAAAAGCGGTTTTTTCCTCGTGCGGGAGGAGATCCTGCCAGAGGCTATCAAGAAGACAATTCGTGTAAAGGAAATGCTCAAACGGGGCGACGCCCGGACCATCAATGAAGCGGTGGAAAAGATGGAACTGAGCCGCAGTGCCTATTATAAATACAAGGATTATGTATTCCCCTTCTATGAGGCCAGCCAGAATAAAATCGTTACCCTGACCTTTTTGCTGGAGCATAAGAAGGGCGTATTGTCCAGTCTGCTCAATACGATTTCCAATGATTCCGGCAGTGTGCTCACCATCAACCAGGGGATTCCTCTGCAGGGGGTTGCCAATGCGACGGTTTCCATCGAGACTGTGAATCTGGCGGTGGACCTGGAGGCATTGCTGGATAAACTGCGCATGGTAGATGGCGTGAAACGCCTTGAGGTTTTGGGACAGGCATAAATAAGGGGAGAAGGTGTGTCGAATGGAAAAGATAATTAGGATTGGCCTGCTGGGTTTTGGCACGGTTGGCAGCGGAGTGTCCAGAGTGCTGAAGGAAAATGCCCATGAAATTACAGAAAAAGTCGGCGCACGGATCCAGATCAAGACGGTGCTTGTCCGGGATATCCATAAGAAACGGGAGTATTTAGATAATCTGCAGCTGACGGATAATATCGAGGATATCTTTAATGATAAGGAAATCGATATCGTTATCGAGCTTATGGGCGGCATCCATCCGGCCAGAGAATACATGCTGCAGGCTATGGCCGCAGGAAAAAGTGTAGTCACTGCCAATAAGGATGTAGTTGCCCAGTTTGGCAAAGACCTTTTCGATATGGCGGAGCTGCATGATGTGGACTTTATGTTTGAAGCCAGCGTGGGTGGGGGAATCCCCATTATTACCCCGCTGAAGCAGTGCCTTACAGGGAACAGGATCAGCGAGGTCATGGGAATTGTGAATGGCACCACGAATTATATGCTTACACGTATGACCCAGAACGGCAGTACCTATGATGCTGCACTGCAGGAAGCTCAGGAAAAGGGTTATGCGGAAGCCAACCCGGCAGCGGATGTGGAGGGACTGGATGCAGCCCGCAAGGCGGCTATCCTGGCATCCATTGCTTTCAACAGCCGGGTGGGGCTGGATCATGTGTCCACGGAGGGCATCACCCAAATCACTCCGGCCGACATTGAATACGCTGCTGAGCTTGGCTATGTGGTCAAGCTGCTGGCTATTGCCCGGGAATCGGATAAGGGTGTGAATGTACGTGTGCATCCGGCTTTTCTTCCCAAGGAGCACCCGCTGGCGGCAGTGAATGATGTATATAACGCTATCTTCATTCGGGGCAATGCCATTGGAGAAGCGATGTTCTACGGCCGGGGCGCCGGTTCCCTGCCTACCGCATCCGCGGTAGTGGCCGATGTGGTGGATACCGCAAGGGACATCGTGAATGGAACTTTTGGCCGGGTGCGCTGCACCTGCTATGAGCAGAAGCCCTTTTGCCCCCTGGATGATACGGAATCCTCCTATTATGTCCGTTTGCTGGTGGATGATGAACCCGGTGTATTGGGGGCAATCGCTACGGCCTTTGGTGAAAACAGCGTGAGTCTGAAGTCGGTCATTCAGACGCGCCGGGTGGATAATCGGGCGGAAATCGTGGCGATTACCCACTGCGTGCCTCATAAGCGTATAAAGGAAGCTGCCGCGGCCTTGGAACGTCTTTCGGTGGTGACAAAGATCCGGAATATCATTCGTGTGGAAAATGGACAGGGAGAGGCTTAACATGGCAGAAAAAACGATTAAGGTACGGGTGCCTGGCACCACCGCAAATTGCGGACCAGGCTTTGATACACTGGGAGCTGCCTGTACGATATATAATGATCTCGAGCTTACGCTGTCCTCGGAGCCAGGGATCAAGATCGATATCCATGGGGAGGGTGCGGGCAATATCCCCCTGGATTCACGGAATATTGTCTGGCGATCCATCCAGCAGCTGCTGAAAAAGGCAAATCTGCTGGAAGCCTATCCAGGAGCCCATATTGTGATGGAAAACCATGTTCCCCTGTCCCGGGGCTTGGGCAGCAGTGCAGCAGCTATTGTAGCCGGTCTGAAGGCGGCCAATGTTTTGACGGGAAATCGCTTCAGCCGGCGGGAAATTCTGCAGATGGCAACGGATATCGAGGGACATCCGGACAATGTGGCGCCGGCAATTTTCGGCGGCTTCACCATCAGCGCCATGAACAATGGCCGGCCGGAATGTTTTTCCTTCATGCCGAAGATTCCGCTGAAGCTGGTGGTGGCAGTACCGGAATTTCCTTTATCCACCAGAGCGGCACGCAGTGTGCTTCCCAAAACAGTGCCCATGAAGGATGCTGTCTTCAACGTGAGCCGGACAGCGCTCCTGGTGGCATCGCTATGCCGGGGAAATAAAGGGTTTCTGCGGCATGCCTTTGAGGATGCGCTGCATCAGCCTTACCGGGCGAAGCTCATACCGGGAATGTATGATGTATTCAAGGCAGCCAAGGATAATGGTGCCTTAGGCGTTTCCATGAGCGGCGCCGGGCCTTGCCTGATTGCCTTTACGGTGGAAAAAGAGGCAGAGGTTGGTGAGTCAATGGTCGAGGCTTTTGGACGACATGAAATTGCGGCGAAGTACCTTTTGCTGGATATCGCGGAACGCGGTGTGCATATTATTCGCTGATTGGAGTAATTTTGAGGGAGTGCCTGCGGGGCTCCCTTTTTTCGTGGAGGCATTATTATGAAGGAAGAGGAATTTGCTGCCAGGGTGCGGGGAATGGGTGGACGGGTATTCATCGTCGGCGGCTGGGTCCGGGACACCCTGAGGGGAGCTCTACCGAAGGATAAGGATTATGTGATCACTGGAATTACGGAGGAGGACTTCCAACGGATGTTTCCTCAGGGAAAAAGGGTTGGAAAGTCTTTTCCTGTTTATCTGCTGATGCTTGAGGGAAAATCCTCAGAGATTGCCTTTGCCCGCAGGGAACGGAAAACGGGTCCGGGCTACCGCGGCTTTGCGGTGGATGCCAATGCGGCGATTTCCATTGAAGAGGACCTCTATCGTCGGGATACCACCATGAACAGCATGGCGCTGGAATTGCCTGACCATGTTTTATTGGACCCCTTTGGCGGTCAGCAGGCGGTACAGCAAAAAAGGATTCAAGCGGTTTCGGCTCATTTTTGCGAAGATCCGGTGAGGGCTCTCCGGGCTGCCCGGCAGGCGGCCGAGCTGGGCTTTTCCATTACGGAGCAAACCTTCAATTATATGAGAAGCTGCCGGGAAGAGCTTGCGGCAGAGCCGGCAGAGCGCTTGCAGCAGGAACTGGAACGGGCTTTGCAGACAGAGAAGCCCTCGGTATTTTTTCTTGCCCTGCGGCAGGCGGGGCTGCTGGATGCAGTGTTTCCTGAGCTGGCAGCCTTGATCGGCCGCAGGCAGCCACTGGAATTTCACCCGGAGGGGGATGCTTTTGTCCATTCACTACAGGTTCTTGATAAGACAGCCATCCTTACCAAAAATCTGGTGGCCCGTTTTGCCGCGCTGGTACATGACCTCGGCAAGGGAACTACGCCGCGGGAAATGGAACCGCACCATTACGGCCATGAGGAGCGGGGTCTGGAGGAACTGGCTAAATGGAATGCCCGGGGACGGATGCCGCGGCTCTGGGTGCAATGCGCAGCCCTGGTCATCCGGGAGCATATGCGGGCTCCGCTGCTGGCCAAGCCGGGAAAGATTGTGGAGCTGCTTCTTCAGGTGCATCAATCGCCTCTGCCGCTGGAGGATTTTCTGGCGGTCATCCGGTCGGATCATGGCTCTTTGCCGGTATATCTTGCCAAAGCCGGGGAGATTTTATCCCGGCTGCTGGCCATTTCCGGGGAAATGGCTCCGGAGCAGCTGCAGGGGCCGGCTATCGGCCGCTGGGTGCGGGCCCGGCAAATCCGGGAATACCAGTACTTTTTGCAGGGATTGGAAGGGGCTGGAAAATAAATTAGAAAATTTTCCGTTATTTTGTTATAATAGGTAATGAGAACTGAAACAAGTTTGGGGAGGTGCCTTATATGGGTCAGATCATTCCTTATAAATCCTGCATGCCGCAGGTGGATGCCAAGGCATTGGTAGCGCCGACAGCTGTTGTTGTCGGTGATGTAACCATTGGTGAGGGCTCCAGCATATGGTTCAATACGGTGGTTCGCGGCGATATGGCCAAGGTCCATATCGGAAAGTATACCAATGTGCAGGATAATTCCACTGTCCATGTGATGGACGGCCAGGATACAGTCATTGGTGATTATGTAACGATTGGCCATAATGCCATCATCCACTGTGGGAAGATCGGGGATAACTGCCTTATTGGCATGGGCTCTGTGCTGCTGGGGTATACGGAAATCGGCGATAACTGCGTTATCGGTGCCAATACTCTGCTGACCCAGCATCATAAGATTCCGGCGAACTCCCTGGTATATGGAAATCCCGCCCGCATCATCCGCATTCTGCGCGATGATGAGATTGAGGCACTGCATGAGTCAGCGGTCAACACAAATCTGCTGGCGCAAAATTACATGCAAAAGTAAAGGAGCTTACAGCAAAATGGAAAGAACACTCGTACTCATTAAACCGGATGCCTTCCGGAAGCATTATACCGGTGACATCATCAAACGTTATGAATCGGAGGGCTTTCATATCCTGGCCATGAAGATGCTCAAGATGACAAAGGAACTGGCAGCCAAGCATTATGCAGAGCATATTGGCCGTTCCTATTATGAGGATCTGGAGGGGTTCATGACCTCCGGACCTATCATCGCGATGGTCCTGGAGGGTGAGGATGCCATCGGGGCGGTCCGTCGGATCAATGGCAAGACAAATCCGAAGGAGGCGGCCGAAGGAACCATTCGCCGGCAGTTTGCGGAAAGCGGCAGCCGGAATGCTGTCCATGCATCGGACAGTCCGGAGAATGCAGCGCGGGAGATTGCTATTTTCTTCAATGCCACGGAAATTTTCGACTGATTGACAGGCGGGAGGCAAGCGGGATGGCTGTTTATACGAAAACTGGCGATGCAGGAGAGACCGGATTATACACCGGTGAGCGTATCCTGAAGGATTCTTTGCGGGTGGAGGCTTATGGCAGTGTGGATGAGAGCAATGCGGCTATGGCTATGGCCCGGGCTTTCTGCCAGAAAAAGCCGGTCACCCATTGGCTGCAGAAGCTGCAGAAGAACAATGGCCTGCTCATGGCGGATTTGGCGAGCCATGGTGCTGCACCGCTGCTGACCATGAAAGTTGTGCAGGAGCTGGAGCAGGCTATCGATGCCATAGAAGCTGAGCTGCCGCCGCTTACGCATTTTCTGGTACCGGGAGATACCCGGGGCGGGGCCATGCTGGATATGGCGCGCACCATGGTGCGGCGCGCAGAGCGCCGGGTTCTGGCTTTGCATCGGCAGGAACCCGTGGCAGAGGCAGATCGGGTGTATTTGAACCGTCTGTCTGATTTATGCTTCATGCTCATGCGTCTGGAAGAAGAAGGTTAATACAGGAGGAGCATCCCGAGGGGTGTTCCTCTTATTTTTTTGCAAAAAATGGATATTTTTACCGTGAAAAGCAGGAGTTACAGTATTTTCAGAGAATAAAGACAATATAGTTATGATAAAGTTTTGGGAGGGATCAATAATGAAGGAGTATGACAGCACCAATGTACGTAACGTAGCCATCGTCGGCCATGGCAGATCTGGAAAAACCAGTATCGTAGAGACCTGCCTTTTCAACTCAGGCGCAATCAAACGGCTGGGTAAGGTCGACGATGGCACTGCAGCAACGGATTACGAACCAGAAGAAGTAAAACGCAAGCTGAGTATCAGCAGTGCGCTGGCAGCTTGTGAATGGCAGGAATACAAACTTAATTTTATTGATACTCCGGGCTATCCGGATTTTGTCGGTGAGGTCCATGGCGCGCTGCAGGCAGTAGATAGTGCGCTGGTTGTCATCTCGGCGCCGGCCGGCATTGAGGTGGAAACGGAAAAGGTCTGGCAGGCGGCGGAAGAACAGGAACTGCCCCGGGCTATTTTCATCAACAAAATGGATCGTGAGCATGCGGATTTCTATGGCGTTGTGGAGGAGCTCCGGGTGCGTTTCGGCGCCGGGGTTGTTCCCATCCAGCTTCCTATCGGTAAGGAAGCTGCCTTCCAGGGGGTCGTCGATCTGCTGGCCATGCATACCCGTATCAAGGAAAGGGATGAAAATAACTGCATTGTGGTGGATGAAATCCCGGAGTATATGACGAATGAGGTGGAGACTGCCAGGCAGAAGCTTATTGAGGCGGTAGCAGAGTTCAACAATGAATTGCTGGAAAAATACGTGGAGGGCGTCGATATAGCTGAGGAAGAAGTAGCCGCAGCGCTTATCGAAGGTATCCAGGCAGGAAAAATTTTCCCGGTGCTCTGCGGTTCGGCTCTGCGCAATGTGGGCATGCATAAGCTCATGTATGATCTGGTGGAATACATGCCATCCCCGGCAGATCACGCTATCCTGGGAACGGATCCGGACAGCGGCGAACTGATAGAGCGGAAAATCACGGATGCTTTTTCCGCTCAGGTATTCAAGACCATTGTGGATCCATTTGTGGGGCGGCTCAGCTTTATCCGGGTCTTTTCCGGTGATTTGAAACCAGATTCCTCCTATCATAATTCGACCCGGCAGACGGCAGAACGCATTGGTACTATATTCACCATGCAGGGCAAGCACCAGGTAAATCTGTCCATTGCCCATGGGGGCGATATTGTAGCTGCCGCCAAGCTGCAGGGCACGAAAACAGGGGATACGCTTTGTGATAAGGCAGCTCCTATCCTGTATGAGTCCATTGCTTATCCGGAGTCCATGCTGGCAATGGCCGTGTATGCGAAGAAAAAGGGCGATGAGGACAAGGTGTTTGCGGCACTGGCCAAGGAACAGGAGGAGGATCCCACCATTTGCATGGTGAAGGACAAGGAGACAAAGGAAACCCTGGTCAAGGGCATTGGCGAGGTACACCTTGAGGTGCTGGCCGAGAAGATACAGCGTAAATTCGGTGTAGAGGCTGCGGTGGCCGAACCGCGCATTGCTTATCGGGAAACTATCCGTAAGACCGTCAAGGCGGAGGGCAAGCATAAGAAACAGAGCGGCGGACATGGCCAGTATGGCCATGTGTGGCTGGAAATCAGCCCGCAGCCGGCGGGCGAAGGGAACGTCTTCACTGAAACAATTTTTGGCGGCAGTGTGCCGCGGCAGTATATCCCCGCGGTGGAAAAGGGAACTGCGGAAACCCTGGCCAATGGCATCATGGCAGGCTACCCGGTGGTAGATGTAAAGGTGAATCTCTATGACGGCTCCTATCACAGTGTGGATTCTTCCGAGGTGGCTTTTAAGACGGCTACCGCCCTGGCACTGCGCAAGGGGGTAATGGAAGCGTCGCCGGTTCTGCTGGAGCCTATCTGTAATATGACGGTCACGGCACCGGAATACTATATGGGTGATGTGATGGGGCGGCTGAATTCAAAACGGGCCCGTATCCTGGGGATGGAAAGTACGGGCAAGGACATGAGCCAGGTGAAGGCGCAGGTGCCTCTGGCGGAGCTTTACAAATATGCTACGGAGCTGCGGTCCCTTACCCAGGGAAGAGGAAGCTATACGCTGGAGTTTTCCCATTATGAGGAAGTTCCAGTGAAGATGGTTGAAAAAATAATTGCTGAATCCAAGGAAAAGAAGGAATAAGCTGCGTCAGTATTATGGCGTATATGAGGCCCTCGTAGTCTGGATAATAGATTACTGGGGCCTTTTTTTGTCTGAAAGCAGGTTTTAGCAGGAAAAATAGGAAATTTAGCGTATTAATATAAAAGGTATTATTTCAGGAGGTGCTATTTTGATAAAAAAAGGAATCATATTGGCAGGGGGATCTGGAACGCGCCTGTATCCGCTTACCAAGGTGGTGAGCAAGCAGCTTATGCCGATATACGATAAGCCCATGGTTTATTACCCGCTGAGTACATTGCTGTTAGCCGGTATCCGCGATATTCTGGTTATCACTACACCCCAGGATCGGGAAAGCTTCCAGGCATTGCTGGGTGATGGCAGCCAGTGGGGGATTTCTCTATCCTATGCGATACAGTCCAGTCCGGATGGTTTGGCGCAGGCTTTTATCATCGGAGAGGAATTCATTGGTGGCGAGGGCTGTGCTCTGGTGTTGGGAGATAATATCTTTTATGGTTCAGATTTGGCTTCGGCTATGCAGCGGGCTGCATCCCATGATGAAGGAGCTACTGTATTCGCTTACTATGTGCGGGATCCAGAACGCTATGGCGTGGTAGCCTTTGACCGCGAAGGACGGGCTACGAGTCTGGAGGAGAAGCCTGTTCAGCCTTTATCGAATTATGCAGTCACCGGGCTTTATTTTTATGATAATAAAATTGTTGATATTGCTAAGAACGTGCGTCCTTCGGCTCGGGGAGAGCTGGAAATTACAGATGTGAACAAAGCCTATCTGGAGCAGGGCAGCCTTCGGGTGGAAAAAATGCGTCGGGGTTATGCCTGGCTGGATACCGGGACCCATGAATCCCTGCTGCAGGCGGCGTCCTTTGTACAGACGATCCAGGCCCGGCAGGGGCTGAAGATTGCCTGCATCGAAGAAATAGCCTATCGCATGGGTTATATCGATGCGGAGCAGGTGCTTCGCCTGGCGCAGCCTTTGAAAAAGAATGATTATGGAAAGTATCTGGAACAAATTGCAAAAGAATAGGGGAGAAAATCTTTGAAAATAACAGAAACCACGCTGAAAGGCGTATATGTAATCGAGCCGCAGGTATTTGGGGATGCACGGGGATGGTTTATGGAGAGCTGGTCACAAAAGAAGCTGGCTGAGGCAGGGCTGCAGGTGGATTTTTTGCAGGATAACCAGTCCTTTTCGGCTACTAAGGGCACCCTTCGCGGATTGCACTATCAATTGAATCCCATGTGCCAGGCCAAGCTTTTGCGCTGTACCCGGGGAGAAATCCTGGATGTGGCGGTGGATATCCGTCGGGGCTCGCCTCAGTATGCTGAGTGGGTGGGCGTGAAGCTGTCAGCGGAAAATAAAAAGCAGCTCTTCATCCCTCGCGGCTTCGCCCATGGATTCATCACGCTCACCGATGATGTGGAGGTACAGTATAAGGCAGACAACTATTATGCACCGGAATGCGATGGCAATATCCGCTGGGATGATCCGGAGATCGGCGTGGAGTGGGGCATGGAGCCGGTGATCCTGTCGGATAAGGACCGGACGGCACCGCTGCTGAAGGAACGTACAAATCTGAACTTTGTCTACGGGGAGGAGCAGGCATGAAAATCATTGTAACCGGCGGAGCTGGATTCATTGGCGGCAATTTTGTCCATTATATGCTGCAGAGGCATCCGGAGGATGAGATCATCTGTCTCGATGCGCTGACCTACGCGGGAAATATGGAGACCCTGGCTCCGGTAATGGATAATGAGCACTTTAAGTTCATCAAAGCCGATATTGCTGATCGTGAGGCTGTCTACGGTATTTTTGCAGCGGAAAAACCGGATGTCATTGTGAATTTTGCGGCGGAAAGCCACGTGGATCGTTCCATTGAACAACCGGAGATTTTCCTGCGCACCAATATTATTGGGACCAGCGTATTGCTGGATGCCTGCCGTAAATACGGAATCCACCGCTATCATCAGGTATCTACGGATGAGGTCTATGGCGATCTGCCCCTGGACCGGCCGGAGCTTTTCTTTACGGAAACCACCAATCTCCATACCTCCAGTCCCTATTCAGCCTCCAAGGCATCCGCTGATCTTCTGGTGCAGGCCTATCATCGTACCTATGGGGTGCCGGTGACCATATCCCGCTGCTCCAATAATTACGGTCCCTATCATTTTCCCGAGAAGCTCATTCCGTTGATGATTGCCAATGCATTGGCTGACAAGAAGCTGCCCGTTTACGGCAGCGGTGAAAATGTCCGGGATTGGCTGTATGTAGAGGATCATTGCACAGCCATTGACTTGATTCTCCGCAAGGGCCGGGTAGGAGAGGTCTATAATATCGGCGGACATAATGAACGGACGAATCTGGAGGTAGTCAGGACCATTTTAAAGGAGCTGGGCAAGCCGGAAAGCCTCATCGAACATGTGACGGACCGCAAGGGTCATGATCGCCGCTATGCCATTGATCCCACCAAGATCCACCAGGAACTTGGCTGGCTGCCGGCTACTCCCTTTGAGAAGGGCATCAGGCAGACAATCGAGTGGTATCTGCAGCATAAGGACTGGTGGCAGAATATCATCAGCGGCGCGTACCAGAGCTACTATGAAAAAATGTACGGCGGGCGTGAGATTTTAAAGTGAAATCCGGGAAATTTTGGATTTCCCGGGTGGAATGAAGCAGCAACAGGCTGAAAATGGATTTCAGCCTGCGGGCATAGCATCGCAAGGAGGAGTTCAGATGACTATGATTAATGGTTATGTCCGGTCTATCAGTATTTTGAATATAATGAACCAGAATTATGCATCGATGATGAAGCATATGCGGCGGGTCGCTACAGGACTGCGGATCAACAGTGCGGCTGATGATCCTTCGGGATGGGCAATCGGCACCCGCATGGGAATTGAGATACGGGGGCTGGACCAGGCAAGCCGTAATGCCCAGAGCAGCCAGAGCATGCTGAAGGTGGCGGATGGCGCAGTCAGTTCCACCATTGATATCCTGCGGACCCTTAAGGAAAAGGCGATTGAAGCGGCAAATGATACCTGCACGGACGCGGATCGGCGGACAATCCAGAAATTGTTCAATGAGTATGCCGACCAGATCGATGATAATGCACTGGTCACCTTTAATGGTAAATACCTGCTGGATGGTTCCAAAAACAGCCAGGCACAGGCAGTACAGCAGGCTTACACCAACAGCAGTCTGGGAATAGGGACATCCGGAGCTACCAGGCTTACGGATTTGACGCGGAGAGATGGTGATTCGCTGCGTATTCTGGACACGGATACGGTCCATGTGTCCTATGTCAAGGACGGCAAGACCTACAGCACCAGCTACACAGCGGCCTCCACTACGCTTGGCGATATCTTTGCCAAGGCTAATGCCATTGATACAGCCGTGTTCGATACTGGGGGAATGGATGGCACCAGCACCATAGGTATCGATTCCCATGGGAAAACCGTTACGACTCCTGATGATGCCGGCGCAGTGACAGTCAAGGCCAAGACCGCCGGAACGGCAGGTGCTGTTTCCGGTTTTACGATCAGCATCACCGACAAGAACGGTCAGGTGAAAAAGAGTGCTGATTGTGCGCTGGATGCCTTTTCTGAAACCATTCAGCCTCGCGATGCTTCGGCAGATAATACCCTTTATACACAGACGGGAACGAAATCCGGTCAGGGCATGAAGACTGCGCTGGGGGATATGCGCGCGGAGGCGTTGGGGCTGAAGGGCAGCAATGGCACAGTGCTGGATGTGACGACGAAAAAGGGGGCCAATGCGGCCATCAACGTACTGGACAACGCATTGGAACGGGCATTGGATCAGTCCACAACCATTGGAGCCCAGTCCAGCCGGCTGGATTACACCATCAGCAATCTCACGACCCAGAGTGAGAATTTGACATCAGCCATGTCTACCATCATGGATGCGGATATGGCCAGGGAAATCACGGAGTATACCCGGGCCAATATTCTGGTGCAGGCGGCGCAGGCTATGCTGGCCCAATCGAATCAGAATATGGGCTGGTTCCTCAGTCTGCTGAAATAAGTGAATTTTTCGCGTGGGTTTCCAGTGTATTGCTTTTTCCGGTGATTTAAATTATAATAAGTAAAGTGTTTCAGCGAATTCAGCTGAAAGGATGATAGACCTAGTACAGCGTACACGAAATAACTGGTTAGAAGTACGCCGGATGCATTTTCAGCTGCAAGGCGGAGGAGTGATGAGCAGAGAGCCGCTGCTTCAGCAGTGTGCGAATCGCTTATGCCCTTGTGGCTGGCATAGCGGTGGCTATGCCGATTGACGACAACGCGGCAGATGGGAATGCAGACAAGTAATTCGCCTAGATATTCCGTGCACGCTGTACCAGTACTGCAGAAGCAGGAATTTTTGACCCTTTCTTCGTGGAGAGGAAAGCATGGCCATACGGACAGCCGGGTCAAATGCCGAAAATGGCAACTTTCGTTGCTTTATTGATTGAGCGGTAGGCTCTAATTTTATAACTGTGTAAAGCGGCGTGCATCACACTTGTGAAACAATCAATAAGAGTGGTAAAAGTATTCTTGCGAATCCGACTCTGTAGTCCGTAGGTAGCGACAAAAGAGCAGACAGGAAAAATATCTTATTGCTGTGAGGACTCAAGTGAACAGGCGCAAGGCTGGGTTACTTGGGTCTTTTTTTGTGTATGGGCAGGCAATAGGGAAGGAAGGTTCGTTTGGCGTGGAAGAGAAACTGAAATTGTACGGGTTTAATAACCTCACGAAGTCTTTGAGCTTCAATATCTATGATATTTGCTATGCAAAATCCCATCGGGAGCAGCAGGACTATATCAAATACATCGATTCACAATATAACTCGGAGCGGCTTACGAAGATTTTATCCCGGGTAACTGAAATGATCGGAGCACATGTGCTGAATATCGCCCGGCAGGATTACGATCCCCAGGGAGCCAGTGTGACCTTTCTGATTGCTGAAGAAGCCGCAATGAATTCCGGTCACAAGAAGCCGCTGCAGCCGCCGCTGCCAGATGCGGTGGTGGCTCATCTGGATAAGAGCCATGTAACGGTGCATACCTACCCGGAATTTCATCCGGAGACAAGCATAGCCACCTTCCGGGTGGATATTGATGTGGCCACCTGTGGGGAGATCACGCCGCTGAAGACACTGGATTACCTCATCGGCAATTTTGATTCGGACATCATCACCATGGACTATCGGGTGCGGGGCTTCACCCGCGATGTGACAGGGAAAAAGCTTTTCATGGATCATGATATCACGTCTATTCAGGATTTTATCAAGAAGGAGACACTGGATTCCTACGACGCGGTGGATATAAATATCTATCAGGCCAATCTGTTCCACACGAAAATGCTGATCAAGGAACCGGACTTGAAGAACTACCTGTTCAATACGGATATCTACGAGATTCCGCCGAAGACCCGGCTGGAAATCAGCAACAGCCTGCGGCGGGAAATGATTGAAATTTTCAGCGGGCAGAATGTTTTTTAAGGGAGGTCATGGGAAGGAATGCAGTTTTTTTCACAGGACAGGGCGCCTGTTTTAGAAGCGCTGGAAAAATTCAAGACCATGCGCATTGTGCCCTTTGATGTGCCGGGCCACAAGCGGGGCAGGGGAAACCCGGAGCTTACGGAATTTTTAGGGGAGGACTGTCTCTCCGTGGATGTGAATTCCATGAAGATGCTTGATAATCTCTGCCACCCCATATCGGTCATCCGGGATGCGGAGCAGCTGGCGGCGGAAGCCTTTGGCGCTGCCCATGCCTTTTTCATGGTCGGAGGGACTACCTCCGCTGTACAGGCCATGGTGCTCACCGCCTGCAAACGGGGGGATAAGATCATCCTGCCCCGCAATGTGCATCGCAGCGTGATCAATGCAATGATCCTCTGCGGTGCTGTTCCGGTCTATGTGAATCCGCAGATGGATCATAATCTGGGAATTTCACTGGGCATGCGCCTGGCGGATCTGGAAACGGCGATTCGGGAGAATCCTGAGGCCAAGGCGGTTTTTGTAAATAATCCCACCTATTATGGGATTTGCTCGGATATTGCGTCCATAACGAAGCTGGCCCATGACCATGGTATGCTGCTGCTGGCGGATGAGGCCCATGGCACACATTTTTATTTCAATGATAAGCTGCCGCTGGCAGCCATGCATGCGGGGGCCGATATGGCGGCGGTGAGCATGCATAAATCCGGCGGGTCGCTTACCCAGAGCTCGCTGCTGCTCATCGGGCCGCAGGTGCATGAAGGCTATGTGCATCAGATCATAAATCTGACCCAGACCACCAGCGGTTCCTATCTGCTCATGTCCAGCCTGGACATTTCCCGGCGGAATCTGGCACTGCATGGACAGGAGACCTTTGATAAGGTCATCTCTCTGGTGGAATATGCCCGTGAGGAAGTCAATTCCATTGGGGATTATTATGCCTATTCCAGGGAACTCATCAACGGGGACTCCATTTTTGATTTCGATGTGACCAAGCTGTCGATTTTCACCCGGCCTATCGGTCTGGCGGGCATCGAGGTTTACGATATCCTGCGGGATGATTACGATATCCAGACGGAATTCGGGGATATTGCCAATCTGCTGGCCTATGTATCCATCGGTGATCGGCCAAAGGACATTGAGCGGCTGGTGGCCGCGCTGTCGGAGATCCGGCGCAACTATCGCAAGAACCCCTCAGGCATGCTCAAGGCGGAGTACATCAGCCCCAGGGTTGTCTGCGGGCCGCAGCAGGCCTTTTATGCCGGAAAAGAATCCCTGCCTCTTGCGGATACAGCCGGACGGGTATGCAGCGAATTTGTCATGTGTTATCCGCCGGGAATACCAATCCTGGCACCGGGAGAGCTCATTACGGAGGAAATACTGAACTATATACGCTATGCCAAGAAGAAGGGCTGTTCAATGACGGGCCCCGAGGACATGGAGCTGAAGAAGCTGAATGTAATGGAAGGGGAGCATTGATATGGAATTGTGGTTTACGGAAAAGCATACGGCAAATGTGAATTTTTCTATCAAGGTCGATCGGCAGCTGTATTCCGGGAAGAGCGAGTTCCAGCGGATCGATATTTTTGATTCCAGGGAATTCGGTCGCTTCCTTACCCTTGATGGCTATATGATGCTGACAGAGAAGGATGAATTCATCTATCATGAGATGATCACCCATGTGCCGATGTGCGTACATCCATCAGCGAAACGCATCCTGGTCATCGGCGGCGGCGATGGCGGTACCGTGCGCGAGCTGCTGCGCTATCCCACCATTGAGCATATCGATCTGGTGGAAATCGATGAGCTGGTGGTGGAGGTATGCAGGAAGTACCTGCCCCAGACGGCTGGCTGCCTGGGAGATCCGCGGATCCACTGTCATTTTGAGGATGGTTTGAAATTCATCCGCCATTGTGAGGATGAATACGACCTCATCATTGTGGATTCCACGGACCCCTTTGGCCCTGGAGAGGGGCTTTTTACAAAGGAATTCTACGGCAATTGCTACAAGGCCCTGAGGGAAGATGGAATCATGGTCAATCAGCATGAGAGTCCCTTTTACAAGGAGGATGCTTACGCGATGCAGCGGGCCCATAAGCGCATTGTGGAGTCGTTCCCCATCAGCCGGGTATATCAGGCACATATACCCACCTATCCCTCGGGGCATTGGCTCTTCGGCTTTGCCTCGAAGAAATACCATCCGGTCCATCAGGTGGATTGGACACGCTGGAATGCCCTGGGCCTTGCTACGCGCTATTACAATACGCAGGTGCATGCGGGATCGTTTGCGCTGCCGAATTATGTGGAGGAGCTGCTGAAGGATGTTGAATAGGAATGTAGAGACCTTTTTAGGCTGTGAAACAGAATACAGCGATGCCCGCATCGTGCTTTTCGGCGCCCCCTTTGATTCCACAACCTCCTATCGTCCCGGTACCCGGTTTGCCAGCCGGACCATGCGGGCGGAATCCTATGGACTGGAAACCTATAGCCCTTATCTTGACCTGGATATGGAGGATGCCCGGGTGTTTGACGGCGGGGATCTGGAGCTTTGCTTCGGCGATACGGAAAAGGCTCTGGGGGATATAGAGAGCTTTACCCGTGAAATCCTGGCGGACAGCAAGCTGCCGCTGCTGATCGGCGGCGAGCACCTGGTGACGCTGGGGGCTCTGCGGGCCATGGTGGAAAACTATCCGGAGCTCTGCATCCTGCATTTGGATGCCCATACGGATCTGCGGGAGGAATATCTTGGGGCGAGGCTGTCCCACGCTTCTGTGATGAAACGGGCCTGGGAGCTGGTGGGGGACGACCGCATCTGGCAGTTCGGCATCCGCAGCGGCACCCGGGAGGAATTTTACTGGGCGGAGAAGCATACGCATCTGCATAAATTCGGCTTTCAGGGATTGGAGGCTGCGCTGGCGGCGCTGCGGGACCGCCCGGTATACTTCACCATCGATCTCGATGTGCTGGACCCTTCGGTATTTCCGGGAACCGGAACGCCGGAGGCCGGTGGGGTGACCTTTGATGCGCTGCGCCAGGTAGTGGACAGGGTATCGCGTCTGCAAATCGTGGGAGCGGATCTGGTGGAGCTTTCTCCCCATTATGATGCCAGCGGCGCTTCGACTGCCGTAGCACTGAAGGTGCTGCGGGAGCTGCTGCTTGGACTGGAACGTCCCTATTTGCAGAAATCAGAAAATGTGTAAACAGGAACTGCGGAAGACAGCAGTTTCCAGAATAGATGAATCTAGGAGGAATGAAGGATGGGAAAAGCTTTAATCATCGGCTGCGGCGGCGTAGCCAGCGTGGCCATTCACAAATGCTGCCAAAACAGTGAGGTGTTCGAGGAAATCTGCATTGCGAGCCGTACGAAGAGCAAATGCGACGCCTTGAAAGCGAAGCTGGATGGCGGAAAAACAAAGATCACTACGGCCCAGGTGGATGCCAACGATGTGGCTGCTCTGACAGCGCTGATCCGGCAGGAAAAGCCGGATGTGGTGCTGAACCTGGCATTGCCCTACCAGGATCTTACCATCATGGATGCCTGTCTGGCCACGAAGACAAGCTACGTGGATACCGCTAACTATGAGCCGGAGGATACGGCGAAGTTCGAATACAAATGGCAGTGGGCCTATAGGGAGCGCTTTGAAAAGGCGGGCATCACAGCTTTGCTGGGAAGCGGCTTTGACCCGGGCGTGACGGGAGTATTCAGCGCTTATGCGCTGAAGCATCATTTCGATGAAATCAATTATATCGATATCCTGGATTGCAATGCGGGCGACCATGGCTACCCCTTTGCTACGAATTTCAATCCGGAAATCAATATTCGCGAGGTTTCAGCTAAGGGCAGCTATTGGGAAAATGGCAAATGGATTGAGACAGAGCCCATGGAAATCAAGAAGGTCTACAATTTCCCCGAGGTGGGGGAAAAGGATATGTACCTGCTGCACCATGAGGAACTGGAGTCTTTGGGACTCAATATCCCGGGCATCCAGCGCATCCGCTTTTTCATGACCTTCGGCCAGAGCTATCTCACCCATTTGAAGTGTCTGGAAAATGTGGGTATGACCTCCATTGAACCCATAGATTTCGAAGGCCGGAAAATCGTGCCGCTGCAATTCCTGAAGGCGGTTCTGCCGGATCCGGCCAGCCTGGGACCGCGCACGAAGGGCAAGACGAATATCGGCTGTATTTTCCAGGGGAAAAAAGATGGCCAGGAGAAGAATTACTATCTCTACAATGTCTGTGATCATGAAGCTTGCTATAAGGAGGTCGGTTCCCAGGCGGTTTCCTATACAACGGGAGTCCCGGCTATGATCGGTGCGATGCTGGTCATGACAGGCCAATGGAACAAGCCAGGGGTCCACAACATTGAAGAATTTGATCCGGATCCTTTCATGGAGGCACTGAACCGCTGGGGCCTTCCCTGGCAGGAGAGCTTTGCGCCGGAGCTGGTGGACTGATGTCGTACATCGACGGCCTGGAGCCGATATGGCAGGAGGTGCCTACCCCGGCCTATGTGGTGGATGAATCCTTGCTGCGCCGGAATCTGGAAATACTCTCCGGCTTGCAGCGGGATACGGGCTGCCATGTGCTGCTGGCCCAGAAGGCTTTTTCCATGTATCATTTCTATCCGCTTATCGGCAGCTATCTTTCCGGGGCTACCGCCAGCGGCCTGTATGAAGCGCGGCTTGCCCACGAGGAGATGCCCGGCGGGGAAAACCATATTTTTTCACCGGCCTATCGGGCGGAGGAATTTCCGGAGATTCTGCAGCTCTGTGATCATATTATCTTCAATTCCTTTGCCCAATGGAAACACTTTGGCCCGGCGGCACTGGCTGCCGGTCGGGAATGCGGGCTGCGCATCAATCCGGAGCACTCTACCCAGGAGCACGCCATCTACGATCCCTGCGCACCGGACTCCCGACTGGGAATCCGCCTTGCTGAGTTCCTGCCAGATCAGCTGGAAGGCATCAGCGGGCTGCATTTCCATACGCTTTGTGAACAGGATGCTGACGCTTTGGCGGAAACGCTGGCGGCAGTGGAGGAAAAGTTCGGCAATTATCTGGGGCAGATGAAATGGATTAATTTTGGCGGAGGCCATCATATTACCCGGGAGGGCTATGACCTGGCTCTGCTGAAAAAATGCATCCGGCATATGCAGGACCGCTATGGTCTGAGGGTGTACATCGAGCCTGGTGAAGCAGTAGCCCTGCAGACAGGCTTTCTGGTGTCGACCGTGCTGGAAATCATTCCCCGGGAGCCAGCCATTGCTATCCTGGACACCTCGGCGGCCTGCCATATGCCGGATGTGATCGAGATGCCCTATCGTCCGCCGGTGGTTGGGAGCGGCGAGGCAGGGGAAAAGGCCTATACCTATCGGCTGGCCGGACCCACCTGCCTGGCCGGGGACAATATTGGCACTTATTCCTTTGACCAGCCGCTGCGGCTGGGGGACCGGGTGGTCTTTGGGGATATGGCTATCTATTCCATGGTAAAGAACAATACCTTCAATGGTATGCCGCTGCCGGCCATTGTCGCAGTGGATGCACAGCATCATTGGCAGCCGGTCCGTCAGTTCGGCTACGCGGATTTCAAGCAGCGCCTGTAAAGTCAAAAGCACTTGTCAAGACGATGACAAGTGCTTTTTTATATGCTTTTTAGGATGAGGCAGCCAGCTGCCGATGTTCTTCGATGCGCTGCAGGACAAATTCCCGCAGCAGGTTCAGATGCATATGCATTTCATAGCTGGCATTGTTCACATTTCCTTCAAGGATTGCCCGGGCAATGCGGCGATGATAAAAGATTGTATTGTTTTCCCTCTGGAGATCCAGCGTAATGGCAATATTGCGGGATACGGAAGAATTCAGGATGCAGTAAAGATGGGCAATGACCTGATTGCCGCTGGCCTGGGCAATGAGCTGGTGGAAATGGGCATCTGCAGCGGCATAGGATTCACCATGTTCAATCAGGGCTTCCATGGCCAGTGTTTGCTGCTGGATAGCCTCCTTTTGATGCCGGGTGGCATTGGCTGCAGCCAGCATTGCCGTATGCGGCTCCAGTAAAAGCCGTACGTCCAGCATGTCCAGTGCCAGCCGATGATCGTCATAAATGAATTTCAGTCCCAGGGGATCTTCCGGAATACCGGTGTCTTCGGCCAGAAAGGTACCGGAGCCCTGACGGATTTCCAAAATATTTCGGGCTGCCAGAAGCTTGAAGGCCTCACGCAGGGTACCCCGGCTGACTCCCAGCTGGGCAAGGAATTCCGTTTCTGTTGGCAGACGCATGCCTGGAGTCATTCTATTGGTGATGATGAATTCTGTTATTTTTTCCGAGGTTTTTTCAACCAGGGTAGGATTACGGGTTTCCGCCATTCGAATCATCCTTTCCATGTCCCTTGCAGGATTTTTCATAAAAGTCCGTTAAAGAACGTCATAACGTCATTATAACGCCATTGTTCAGGATTCCGCAACGCGGAATCCTGAACAATGGCGTTATAATATGTATTTTTTGTTCCGTAAATATCAAAAGTGGAAAATTCAATCCAAATCAATAAAAAGATATGATGAATTAGCAAACAGATAAAATATGCCTATGCTTCGGTTGTATGGTACATATATTAAAAATTATATAAAGAGAAATATTTTTCTGAGATAAAGTTCAAGAAAAATTCATCAATACTTTTTTTGCATGGTTATATAATTAACAATTATGAAATATGCGGCATGCNTATACTAAAGTTGAACATAAATTCGGCAGATATAGTGTTTTCAAGAGAAAAATTTCTTTTTCAATCGGAAATTTTGCTTATCGTTATTGAACAATAAATATGATTTATATATTGCCCTTACCTATAAATTGACATTTCAGACACTTCACAATACAATAGAAATAATAAATTCATCTAATGAATTGACCTGCAAGGAGGTCGTAAGATATGGAAAGAGTGTGTAAGAATTGGGCTGAGGAAGCCTTTGATGAAAATTTAGTCCGAGAGGATTTTTGGGATGAATTCGTGGCGAATGGGACAGCGGCTTCAGCGGAAATCCATCGGGTGAAGGATTACGCGGCAGCAAAGGAACTGCTGTTAAGCCTTCACGCAGAGCTGCAGCCGGCAAAGATTGTGGCCGCAGGTGCTGAGGATTCCGCCGTGCTGACAGGGATTTATGAAGCATTGGCCGCGGCTGGCAGTCAAGTGTATACAGATAAATTCGCTATTGCTGAACAGGCGCCCACTGCTGATCTGGGTATATCTACAGCGGAATTCGGCGTAGGCGAAACCGGCAGCGTGTGCATCGATGCATATTCCTATGAGGCCCGTATCGTTGGCATGCTTCCGCCGGTCCATGTGGTCCTTATGCCGGCAAAGGCTATTGTGAAAAATGTCACCACGGCCTTTGAGGTTATTTCCCGGGTGTTCCGGCGTGGCTATGCAGGCTTCATTACCGGTCCCAGCCGCACAGCAGATATTGAACGGGTACTTACTCTGGGCTGTCATGGGCCCTCCCGGTTCATTGTGATTGCAGTAGAAGATACAGCGGAAAGCGGGGATGCATGATGGCAGACGGCAAGGAACGAAATCTGAAAAAAGAAATCGATGAAAAGCTTCATGACGGTATCATGCGGGATGCACTTTCCCGCTTTGTAGATCAATATCCGGCGGCGCGGCTGCATGCCTATGAAAATGTGGACAGCATCGAGACTCTGCGGGATGATCTTAGCCGGATGAAACGGGAAACCGTAGAACATATCGAGGAAGTGGCGGATACCTTTGAGCGGGAGGCTAAAGCCCGGGGGGTGGAATTTTACCGGGCAAAGGATGGGGATGATCTCAAGCAGTTCCTGCTGCGGATCTGTGAGGAAAATGATGTACACCGCATCGTGAAGTCAAAATCCATGGCCACAGAGGAAATCCATTTGAATGCTGCTCTGCAGGAAAAAGGGCTGCATGTGCGGGAAACGGATCTGGGGGAATGGATGCTTTCTGTTGCCGGTCAGCGGCCGTCCCATATGGTTTTGCCGGCAATCCATTTAAATCGCCATCAGTGTGCGAAGTTTTTTTCTGATGAGCTGCAGCGGGAGATTCCCAGTGATATTTCGTATATGATACATACAGCCCGCAAGGTGCTGCGGGAGGAATTCCTTTCCGCTGATATGGGCATCACCGGGGCGAATTTCGGCATTGCGGAAAACGGTGCCATCGGACTGGTTACCAATGAAGGCAATGCCCGGCTGGTCACCACCCTTCCCCGCATCCATGTGGTGATTCTGGGCTATGAGAAGCTTGTACCCAAAATCACCGACGCGTCCAAAATCCTCCGGCTATTGCCCCGGAATGGCACCTGCCAGCGCATGACCAGCTATATGACCATGGTAGACGGTCCTACGCCGGTCATTCGCAAGAAGGATGGCAAATATGTGGAAGAGATGCGCAAGGTTTACTATATTCTGCTGGATAACGGCCGGCTGAAGGCCGCGCATAATCCAAAGCTGAAGTCTGTGTATCAATGTGTTCGCTGTGCATCCTGCCTGAATGTATGTCCCATCTGGACACTGGTTGGCGGCCATGTTTACGGCCATGTGTATTCCGGCGGTATCGGTGCAATACTTACAGGTTTGCTGGATGGCGGCATGGAAAACTTTGCAAAATTCAGCGACCTGTGTATCGGCTGCCGTAAATGCACCACCATCTGCCCCGGAAAGATTCCCATCCCGGATCTGATCCAGGAGCTCAGAGAAACCTATGTGGCTGAGCATGGCCTGGCACTGCCGGAAAAAACGGCCTTTCAGGCAATCCTGGCCAATCGCAGGATATTCCATACGCTGCTGCGCATTGGTTCTGTAGCCCAGAAGCCTGTGCAGTCTGGCGGCTTTATCCGGCATCTTCCGCTGTTTTTTGCGGGCATGACCAAGGGACGCAGCCTGCCGGCTATTGCGGATACTCCGCTGCGGGATCGCACGTCGGCGCTCTGTGCTGAAAACCCGGCACAGCCTGTGCAGAAGGCAGCTTTCTTCAGTGGCTGCAATCTGGATTTCGTGTTTCCGGATACCGGCGTTTCAGTCATCCGGGTATTGCAGGATCTGGATATCGAGGTATGTTATCCCCAGGAACAGAGCTGCTGCGGCAAACCGGTACTGGGAATAGGGGACAGGGAGACTGCCAAAAAGATTGCCAGGCAGAACATTGCTGCCTTTGAGGCTTCCGGTGCCGATGTAATCATCTGTGCCTGTCCAACTTGCGCCGAGACGCTGATGGAAACCTATCCGGAGCTTTTGGCTGAGGATGAAGGCTGGCAGCAGCGGGCCCGTTCCTTTGCGGCGAAGGTGCGGGAGTTCACCAGCTTCGTGGCTGAAGCCTACCGCCGGACCGGCCGCAAACTGCCGGCAGCGGCGGGAAAGGTCACCTATCATGATTCCTGCCATTTGAGGCGGGGATTGGATATCTTTGAGGAACCAAGGGAGTTGCTGCAGGCCACCGGCCGGCAGCTCGTTGAAATGAAGGATGCCGATAAATGCTGCGGTATGGCCGGGGCTTTCGGGGTGAAGTACAGCGAGATCTCGCTGCCTATCCTGCAGGAAAAGATCACCAATATAAAAGAAACCGGAGCGGATACAGTGGCCGTTGCCTGCCCGGCCTGCATGATGCAGCTTCGCGGCGGCATGGATCAGCAGGCTCCGGAAATCAGGGTCCGCCATATTGCGGATATACTGGCCGAGCAGCTGCCAGGGAAGAAATAAATTTTTTTGCTTAGGGGACAGGTGGGGAATAAAGGGCAGGGAGCGAAATATGACTCATCTTTTACAATAAAAAAAACAAAAATTAAAAGGAGGAACATCAAGTGGAAAAGTATCGTATGTTTATCAATGGTGAGTTCGTTGAAAATGGTTCCCGGGAAATGATACCTGTGGTAAATCCGGCAAATGAAGAGGTCCTGTCGGAAATTCCTGCAGCAACCGTGGCCGATGTGGAAGCGGCTGTGGACGCGGCCTATGAGGCGCAGAAGAGCTGGGAAAAGCTTCCTGCTATTGAGCGGGCCGGGTACCTGCGCAAATTTGCAGCCCTGATTCGGGAAAATGCGGATCATCTCATCCAGGTGCTGAGCGCTGAGCAGGGCAAGACCCAGGGGCTGGCCACTGTAGAAATCTATTTCACGGCGGATTATTTTGATTATATGGCTGAGTTTGCCCGTCGCTATGAAGGGGAAATCCTGCAGAGCGATCGTCCCAATGAGCAGATTTTTATCCACAAACTGCCCATTGGCGTGGCCGCAGGCATCCTCCCCTGGAATTTCCCGTTTTTCCTCATTGCCCGCAAAATGGCGCCGGCTCTCGTTACCGGCAATACCATTGTCATCAAGCCATCCACGGATACACCGAATAATGCCTTTGAATTCGCGAAGCTGGTGGCACAGACGGATCTTCCCAAGGGCGTGTTCAACCTGGTCACCGGACGCGGTGGTGTAGTAGGCAATGCGATGGCATCAAATCCCAAGGTAGGGATTGTTTCCCTCACGGGCAGCGTGGAAGCTGGTGTGAAGATCATGCAGGCTGCGGCACCGAATATCACCAAGGTGTCCCTGGAATTGGGCGGCAAGGCGCCGGCTATCGTTATGGCGGATGCGGATCTGGATCTGGCGGCAAAATCCATCGTCGCCTCCCGGGTAATCAATTCCGGCCAGGTATGCAACAATGCGGAGCGTATCTATGTGCAGGAGTCCGTATATGAGCAGTTCCTGCCCAAGGTAGTGGAGCTCATGCGCAATACCCGGGTGGGGGATCCGGCAAAGATCAAGGAACTGGATATGGGCCCACAGATCAATCTCCGTCAGGTGCAGAATATCCAGGCAGCTGTCGATGGTGCGCTGGCAGAAGGCGCAGAGTGCCTGCTGGGCGGCCATCGCAAGGATATGGGTAAAGGCTTCTTCTATGAGCCTACAGTCCTGGCAAACTGCCGGCAGGATATGAAGATCATGCATAATGAGATTTTTGGACCGGTACTGCCCATTACCACCTTCAAGGATTTTGATGAAGCTGTAGCAATGGCCAATGACTGTGAGTATGGGCTTACTTCCTCTATCTTTACACAGAATCTGGATATTGCCATGCGGGTAAGCAAGGAAATCAAGTTCGGCGAAACCTATATCAACCGGGAGAACTTCGAGTGCATGCAGGGCTTCCATGCCGGCTGGCGCAAGAGCGGTATTGGCGGCGCGGATGGTGCCCATGGGCTGGAGGAATATCTGCAGACCCATGTGGTGTATATTGATTACGATACTGAAAAGAAGTAAATGCTTTACTGAAAGAGGGCTGCACATTTTGGTGCAGCTCTTTTTTTGATGATGTGGCTCAGGTTCTATGGTATAATAGATACAATATGCTGGTTTTATTTTAACAAAGCAGGGGATATCCGCGCCCTGCCGGTTATTTTCTTTTATGCCCGCTGCCCGAAGAGGCGGGAAAAAATATCATTCCGAGGTATAAGGAGCTATTCAGCTGATGGATAATGTTTATGGACAGGTAGAGTCCTTTTATAATAAAAATGCCGAGATGGAAAATATCCTGCATCGGGATCTCATTGAAAAATATTTGCGCAAATGTGCCTGGAACGGAGACTCTGAGGAGGAATTGAAGGGCATCTGGCAGGTTTTGTGCTGCATCCTGGAGTACATGTATGAAAACGATATCATTGTGCTGGATTACCTGACTATGTACGATTATCAGGAAATGCTTTATGATGGGAAGTATCAGCCCCACAAGGAATTGGTGACCGAAGAGGCGGTGGCCGGATTCTTTAAATATCTGGAGCGTTTTTATACGTACATCAAGGAATATGGATACGGCAATCACCTGGCCATGCTGGAACGGGCAAGAGCCTCTTTTTATGATGAGGGAAAGTTCGTTTATCCGGATACCGATGGACAGGACGCGTTCTATAAGGATTTAGTACATCTGGATAATCTTTCCTTTGAGGATACAGAGCAGCTCAATACGATGCTGGAATCCCTGCTGAACCGGGTGGGAGAATATTTCCGCCAGCCGCTGTTTACCGGGGATCTCACCCGGGCGTTGACGCTTTACAGCGGCCCCTTTGAAATCAAGGAAGAAGACAGTAAGGGAAATGAGGAATTCTGGTTTACCTTCTGGGATTATTTTTTCTTTGATTATCATTTGATGGAAACGGACATGACGCCGCTGCATTATTATTTTGAACAGGAAAAGGAACGGCTGGAGCCAAGTGAACGATATATCCTGCAGGATCTCCTGAAGGCGAAATTCACAGTATTCTCCATTGATTTTGCTGAGGATGAATTCGTGCAGTGCACCAATCTGTTCACCGATGCAAAGCTGGAACTGCCTGCTCCGGATTATGGGATGATGGACTACAGCAAAATGCTGCTCTTTGGTCATCTGCATCTGCATGGCGTAATGATGCTGAATTATATCACCTCGGTGCCGGCCAGTGAAAAGCTGCGCAGGCGCATCAAGGAGGAGATCCTGCGGCAGTATGAAATCTATCGCTGTCAGGATGCTGAGGCCACAATGGGAGATTTCTTCCGACGCCATGCCATGGCAGTACGTCATACGATAAATATCCTGGCTAGCTATGCTCAGCTCAAGGTGGTTTCCGCCAGGCCGCAGCGGCAGCCGATGAAGCGATCCGCCAGCCAGCTGCCGGCAGAGCAGCGGGATGGTTTCATCCAGCTTGCCCATCGGATGGGCCTCAGCCGTCATAGCCAGAAGCTGGCTCTATGGCTCTATGAGGATGCATTTTCCCTGCCGGAACTGCAGAAGGAATCCCTGACTAATCCGGCAATCCTGGGGGCTGTCCTGGTTCTGTACATGAATGTCAATGGCTTGGAATTTTCAAATCTAGATGAAGTGCTGAAGGATTTGCAGGCCAGTGAGGATGAAACCATCCACTGGGTTGAAACAATATACGAGGGACTGGATTGTGTCACCTTTGATCCCCGTTATTTAGCAGAAGAGGGCTTCATCCAGGCACTTTATACGGTATGAGGAGGCGATAATCATGCAGTGCAGTCGTTGTGGGCATACATTGGATGCCGAGGGAAATTGCGCATTTTGCGGGGCACATGAAGATCCGCAGGTACGGGTTATGTCAAAGGAAGAGAAACTGGATTATCAGGGTGTCACCATAGATGAGACGGAGGATCCAGGGGAGCGGCCAAAGCCTAAAACTGAGCCGGCATGGAATCGCCAGGGGATTTTTGTGAAGAGCAGTACCTTTGGCGGGAATTGGGCTTCAAAGGCAGCCCTGATCCTGCTGGTCGCAGCTGTTGTCGCTTTCGTGGTGTTCATTGCGCTTCCTGTTGCGGTGGTCGGGCTTCTCATCGGTGCGGTGGTCTGGCTTTTGCTGAGCTTTCTGCGGGGTTGAGCCGGGGTTGTTAATGCCATCTTAATGTTTTTCTCAGAAAGCTTTCAGTTTTATATGGTTAATTAAAACAGGTGGTTTTTTACCATCTGTTTTTTATTTTCTGAAAGGAGGGACGGACAATGCAATTTTCTATACCTTCCGGCCCACGCCGCTTCCGGCCCTTGGACCTGGTGGTGCTGCTCTTTATCTTTATCTTTTTTTATAGCATCCTGAAACTGGGAGCAGGTATGGTCGTGCCTTTTTCGGCGGATGCCCAGCCTGTGGTGGACCTGGATCCATCAGCTCTGCCTTATTATGCCGGCCGTTCACTGCTGCGTATGTTTTTGGCCTTTGGCGCGTCTTTGGTTTTCACCGTGATATATGCTTATCTGGCAGCGCGGAATTCCGTGGCCAGGGCCATACTGATTCCGCTGCTGGATATCCTGCAGTCCATTCCTGTGCTGGGATTTCTGTCGGCGACAATCCTGGCTTTCATGGCTCTTTTTCCCGGGAATCTGTTTGGCGTGGAATGCGCTTCCATTCTGGCTATCTTCACGGGCCAGGCCTGGAATATGACCTTCAGTCTTTATCATTCCCTCATGACGATTCCCCGGGATCTGCAGGAAGCTGCCGATATGCTTCATCTGAACTGGTGGCAGCGGCTGCGCCGATTGGAACTGCCGGCAGCGGCTATCGGGCTCATCTGGAATGGCATGATGTCCTTTGGCGGTGGCTGGTTTTTTCTGGCAGCCAGTGAGGCCATCACTGTGCTGAATGTGGATGTACATCTGCCGGGGGTAGGTTCCTATCTGGCGGCGGCGGTAGACGCCGGGGACATGGGGGCTATACTTTACGCTATGGTTACAATGCTTGTCATGATTGTGCTGGTGGATCAGCTTTTCTGGAAACCCCTGACTGTCTGGGGACAGCGGTTTAAACTGGAGAATTCAGCCGATCCCAATCCCCCGGAATCCATTGTATTCAATCTCATGCAGCGGTCTCAGCTCCTTGCCTGGAGCGAAAAGCATATTTTGACGCCTGTTGGCCGCTGCGTGGATAGCTTCATGGATGGACTGGCCCGCAGTACGGAAAATGCGGCGGCCTCCCTGCGGCAATCCTGCAGGGGAAGGGGCTGGCACTGGGGCGGCAGCGGATTGCTGGTTCTTGCGGTATTTTATCTGCTGTATCAACCCAGTCGGGAGGCTTTCCAGATGCTTTATGAAATGGGCGGCATGGAGATTCTTCAGGTACTGCAGCTGGGCTTCTATACCTTATTACGGGTATTGGCCGCACTTTTACTGGCGCTGCTCTGGACCCTGCCCGTCGGGGTATGGATTGGTCTTCGGCCCAGGCTTTCATCGCAGCTGCAGCCACTGATTCAGATTATGGCCTCCTTTCCGGCCAATATGGTTTTTCCCTTTTTCACCGTGCTGTTTGTCCGTTGGCAGGTGGATATCGAATATGGTTCGGTGCTTTTCATGCTGCTGGGAACCCAGTGGTATATCCTGTTCAATGTAATTGCCGGGGCCGCAGGAATCCCCAATGATATGCAGGAGGCGGGCAGGATCTTCAAAATAAGAGGCTGGGCACGCTGGAAACGTATCATCCTGCCAGCAGTATTTCCCCAGCTGGTCAATGGACTCATGACTGCTGCTGGCGGAGCCTGGAATGCCAGTATCGTATCAGAGCTGGTGAGCTGGCGGGATACAGACCTGGCAGCCAGCGGCCTTGGAGCTTATATCAGTCAGGCAACAGCTGCTGGTGACTGGCCTGAGATCGTAGTGGGCATACTGGTCATGTGCATCTTTGTCACCGGCATCAACCGGCTGGTCTGGGGGCGTCTCTGCCGCCTGGCCGAGACAAAATATCACCTGGAATAGGAGGCCAAGCATATGAGTAAAACGTTATTGGAGCTGCAATCCGTCGGCCGGTCCTTCATGGCAAAGGATCGCAAGGATACAGTGATTTTAGAAAACATCAATCTTCAGGTAAACGAAGGAGAATTTCTGGCAATCCTCGGGCCTTCCGGCTCGGGGAAATCCACGCTGCTGCGCATCATTGCCGGACTGATTCCGTCTACGGCAGGAAAGGTCAGCTATCTGGGGCAGGAAATCCGGGGAATCAATCCTGGTGTGGGGATGGTCTTTCAATCTTTTGCGCTCTTTCCCTGGCTTACCGTCCTGGAAAATGTGCTGATGGGGCTGCAGGATAGTCCCCTGTCTCCGACGGAGAAGGAAAAGAAAGCCATGTGGGTCATCGATATCGTGGGGCTTGATGGCTTTGAAAATGCCTATCCCAAAGAACTTTCCGGAGGCATGCGCCAACGCGTCGGCATTGGCCGGGCACTGGTGGGAGAGCCGGACATTCTGCTCATGGATGAAGCTTTTTCTGCCCTGGATGTGCTTACGGCTGAAAATCTGCGCCGTGATCTGCTGGAACTCTGGCTGGAGAAAAAAATCCCTACCAAGGCCATCATACTGGTGACCCATGGTATTGAGGAGGCCGTCTATATGGCTGATCGGGCGGTCATTCTGTCCACGCGGCCGGCAGCAATCATTCAGGATATCAGTATTCCGCTGCCGCGCTGGCGGGATAAGAAGTCGCCGGAATTTCTGGCCTATGTGGACCAGATTTATTCCTTCATGACCAAGGGAAGAGGGCCCGCTGTCCCCGCCCAGGTATTGGTTCCAGAACCTGGAAATGTATTGCTGCCTGCAGTATCCGCAGGGGCGCTGACCGGTTTTTTGGAGCTGCTGGAGGATTTGCAGGAAAAAACCGATCTGTACAAGCTGGCTGAACGTTTTATGATGGATATCGAAGACTTTTTTCCGCTTATTGAAGGGGCTAATCTGCTGGGCTTTACCCAGGTCGCTGATGGAGATATCGAATTGACCGAGGCTGGCCGGCGTTTTGCTGAGATGGCGCTGCTGGACCGCAAGGAACTCTTCCGGGATCAACTGCTGCTGCATGTACCGCTGGTGAAGCGCATTGCCGGGCTGCTGCGAGCCAAGGCCAATCGTCGTCTGCCCAAGGAGTTCTTTTTAAACCTTCTGGAACAGTCTTTGGAGCCCAATAAAGCTGCTGCGCAGCTGGATCTGCTGATTGGCTGGATGCGTTACGCAGAGCTCATTGATTACGATGATGATACCGAACTGCTGCGTTTGGAAGAAAATTTCGGCTAACTTTACAAAATTCTGTTGACAAATTTTAAATACCGCGTTATGATGTAACCATCAAGTTTACAACTTAACATTTTACATCATGGATTGGGAAATAGTAGCGGTATTGTATTCTGTTCAGCGAGCTGATGACCGGGAAGCCGGAGGTGTGATGATCAGCCAGAAGGGTATAGTGAATGGTCCCATGAGAGTCCACCCAAAGTCCTTTTGGATGAGTAGGCTGGAACGGCTGCCACCGTTAACAGGCTAGAGTATCGGAGCAATCCCGTACTTGAAAAGAGAAGTTTGTTTTACCGGGTGGCATAGCGAATCCATTTCGTCCCGTAAGGGGTGGAATGGATTTTTTTATTTGGCAGCAAACTTGAAGCAGGGTGGCACAGCGAAACCATTTCGCCCCAGTACAGATTAAGGTCTGTATGGGGTGGAATGGTTTATTTTTTTTATTAGAAAAGGAGCGAAAAATCATGTTAAAAAAGTATATTGAAGTTCTTATGAATGGACAGGATTTAAGTCAGCAGGAGGCAGGCAGCGCGATGGAGGTCATCCTGAGTGGACAGGCGGTAGATACGCAGCTGGCGGCTTTTCTGACTGCGTTGAAGGTCAAGGGAGAATCCGCGGGAGAAATTGCTGGCTTTGCCAAGACGCTTATTGCTCATGCGGATCATGTTCCCCATAAGAAACCTGTGCTCTGCAACTGCGGCACTGGCGGCGATTCCAAGAACACCTTTAATATTTCTACCACTTCGGCCTTTGTATTGGCCGCTGGCGGTGTACAGGTAGCCAAGCATGGCAATCGGAGCGCCTCCAGCCGGAGCGGCGCTGCTGATGTGCTGGAAGCCCTGGGGGTCAATGTGAATCTGCCGGCGGGCTGTGTGGGACAGGAAATTGATGCCATCGGTCTGGGATTCCTGTTTGCACCGGCATTAAACAAGGCCATGAAATATGTGGCGAAGACGCGCCGTGAACTGGGATATCGTACCGTATTCAATATGCTGGGACCCATCATCAATCCGGCGGGACTGGATTATCAGTGTGTGGGTATCTACGATGGTCAGCTTACCCATAAGTTTGCAGAGGTGCTGCGGGAGGTAGGCGTGAAGCATGCGCTGGTATTCCATAGCGAGGACGGAATGGATGAGCTTTCGACCTTTGCTGAAAGCAAGGTCAGTGAATTGAAGGATGGGCAGATTCATGATTATGAAATCGACCCGAAAGCGTATGGCTTCACTGCCAAAGGCAGCATAGCGGACTATAGGGGCGGCGAGCCGGCAGATAATGCGCAGATCACGCTGGATATCCTGGAGGGACGGGAAAAAGGCGCGAAGCGGGATATTGTATTGCTCAACGCGGCAGCCGCTTTTTACGCCGCTGACCGGACCGCATCCATTGCCCAGGGGCTGGAGCTGGCCGCGGAGATGGTGGATTCCGGCAAGGCGGCAGCCAAGCTGCAGGCGCTTATTGATATCAGCAATGAGTTGGAGCCGGCGGTATGAAGGTCAAGATCTGCGGGCTGCGGACTGTGGAGGCCGCCCGGACCGCTGCGGAGGCCGGAGCGGACTTCCTGGGCTTCATCTTCTGGCCCGGAAGCCGGCGGGCCATTGCACCTGAGGCAGCTGCAGCCATCTGTCAGGAAGTGAAGGGCGCTGCCAGGGTGGGGGTGTTCGTGGATGAAACCCGGGAAGAAATCCAACGTATTGCCCGCCTCTGCGGTCTGGATTATGTACAGCTCCACGGCCATGAGGACGGCGGCTTTGCTGCCAGCCTGCAGCTGCCTGTGATCAAGGCCTTTCGCTGGGGCGATGATTTTTCCCCTGAGGAGGCAAATGCTTTTCCAGCAAAAATCATCCTGCTGGACAGCTTTGCCAAGGGAATGCCGGGAGGGACCGGACAGACCTTTGCCTGGCATCAGGCAGCGGCTGCGGCAAAACTGGTTAAAAAGCCGCTGCTGGTAGCTGGTGGAATCAATCAGGAAAATGTCGGGAAAGTGGAAACGATTTTCCGGCCCTTCGGGGTGGATGTTTCCGGCAGCCTGGAGGAAAATGGCGAAAAATCCCTGAGAAAGATCCGGGATTTCATGACAATGATAAAGCGGGGAAATGAAATATGAAAGATATATTGGCAGAGATTGTGGAAGATAAAAAGGAAATCGTGGCGGCTGCGAAACACCGGCTGCCGCTTCATGAAGTGAAAAAACGCATGAGGCCGGGAACCTTTTCCATGGCCCATCGGTTTCGCGGGGAGGATTGGAGCCTTATTGCGGAATGCAAGCTGCAGTCTCCGGCTAAGGGACGGCTTTGCCGGAAATATTCCGTTGATGAGCTGGCCCGTATCTATGCGGCAAACGGCGCCAGCATGCTGTCCGTACATACCGATCCGCATTTTCTCGGCTGTAATGAGGATTTTCAGCGGGTACGCAGCCTGGTGGAATTGCCCCTTTTGCGCAAGGACTTCGTCATTGATGCATATCAGCTCTATGAAGCGCGTATGCTTGGCGCGGATGCGGTATTGCTCATCGCCCGGATACTCTCGCCAGAGCAGCTGAAGGAATATGTGTATACGGCCTGGGGACTGGGAATGGATGCGCTGGTGGAAGTCCACGATGAAGCAGATATGAAAAGTGCGCTGCAGACGCCGGCGGAATTCATCGGCATCAATAACCGCAATTTAAAGACATTTACCACTTCCATTGAGAATACCCTGGCGCTGCTGTCCTTTGCGGATCGGGAGCGCACGCTGATCAGTGAAAGCGGTGTATTTACACGGGAGGATGCCCGGCGGCTGCAGGAGGCCGGCTGTGACGGTATCCTGGTAGGCGAAGGCCTGGTACGGGCTGAGGACATTGCCGCCAAGACGAGAGAATTTTCCGGATTGCAGAAATCCGTGGATAAAAGTGCCTGAAATTTAACATATATGGAGGAATAGAGGATGACAAAGACAGGAAGATTTGGAAAATACGGCGGACAATACGTGCCGGAAATCGTGATGCCGGCCCTGAATGAGCTGGAGACCGCCTATAATACATATAAGGACGATCCGGAATTCCAGAGAGAATTCCAGTTTTATCTGCGGGAATATGCGGGTCGGCCGACGCGGCTTTATTATGCTGAGAAATTAAGCAAATACTATGGCAAGGCAAAGATTTTCCTGAAGCGGGAGGATCTGCTGCACACCGGGGCGCACAAAATCAACAATGCCCTGGGACAGGCCTTGCTGGCCAAGCGCATGGGGAAAAAACGGATCGTAGCTGAAACAGGCGCGGGACAGCATGGTGTGGCGTCAGCTACAGTAGCAGCGCTTTTCGGTATGGAATGCCATGTATTCATGGGCAAGGTGGACATAGAACGGCAAAAGCTCAATGTATTCCGCATGAAGCTCCTGGGAGCCAAGGTCATCCCGGTTTCCAGCGGAACGGGAACATTGAAGGACGCCACAAGTGAGGCTATCCGCTACTGGGCTACGAATATCACCGACACCCATTACATCATCGGATCCGCTGTCGGACCGCATCCCTATCCCACCATCGTCCGGGATTTCCAGAAGGTCATTGGCGAGGAGATCCGCTCCCAACTCATGGAAAAAATCGGTGGATTGCCAAATTACCTGGTTGCCTGTGTGGGTGGAGGCAGCAATGCTATCGGGACCTTTTATGATTTCCGCAACGATGCTTCAGTGAAGAAATTCGGGGTAGAAGCAGGCGGCCGCGGCGATGCACCGGTGGATAACGCCAAGACACTGAGTGGTGCCGGTGAGCCGGGAATCCTGCATGGGGCGTACAGCTATCTGCTGCAGGATCCGGACGGCCAGGTGGTGGAGGCCTATTCCATATCCGCGGGCCTCGATTACCCGGGAGTAGGGCCGGAGCACTCCTATTTCAAGGATGCCGGAATTGTGAGCTATGTATCGGTGAATGATCAGGAGGCCCTGGCAGCCTTCCAGCGCCTTTCGGAAATCGAGGGCATTATTCCGGCGATGGAGAGTTCCCATGCGCTGGCGTATCTGGAAAAATTATTGCCTATGACTCAGACGGATGAATCGGTTGTCGTATGCCTGTCCGGGCGCGGTGATAAGGATGTGGCCATGGTGGCAAAAGTATTGGGGGAGGATATTGAATGATGACACGTTTGGAAAAAGTGATGGCTGAGCTGAAAGCCGCAGGAAAAAAAGGCATTTTTATCTATATCACAGCAGGTGCGCCGGATGTGGCGACCACCATTGAAGCGGTGAAACAGGCAGAAAAGGCCGGCGCCAATGTCATCGAGCTGGGGCTTCCCTTTTCCGATCCCATGGCGGATGGGCCTGTCATCCAGACCGCATCGGTGACCGCGCTCAGGGCCGGAATGACCATGAAGAAGGAACTGGAGATTGTCCGGGAAATCCGCCGTTTCTCCCAGATTCCGCTCATCGGCATGGGCTATATCAATACCATGCTGCATTATGGCTTTGAAAAATTCGTACAGGACTTTAAGGCTGCGGGCATGGATGGAGTAATCATCCCGGATGTTCCCCATGAGGAGTCCGCCGATATGCGCCGTATCTGTCAGGAAAATGACTTTCACCTGGCGGAATTCATCACTCCGGGAACCACGGAGGCACGGATGAAGGACACCTGCCAGGATGCCAGCGGCTTTATTTACTGCGTATCCAATAATGGCGTTACCGGGGTCAAGAAAATAGATTATAGTGCCATTGGCCAGGTGTGCAGCACTGCGCGCCGCTATACGGATACGCCGCTGGCCGTTGGCTTTGGCATCGGTTCACCCCAGGCGGCAGTGGAGGCCGCAGCCCATGCCGATGCTGTCATTGTAGGCAGTGCAGTGGTAAAACGGCTTCTGGAGCATAAAATGACGGAGGCTATGGCCCTTGTTGCCGCAATGCGGACTGCTTTGGACGAGAAAACCGTATCCTGAGCTGCCACTTTTTGCAAAATATGACCACTTTTGCAAAATCTATTGCTTTTTTCATCAAAATAAGGAAAATATAATTAATAGCTCTTTTAAGCGGGTAGAGGGCATCCCTTCTTTTCCGCAAATAAGAAGAAAGGCTGTGAAAATGATGAAAAAAGGAGTTTTGGGATTGGTCGCAGGTGCAGTTTGTCTGGGAGCATTGACATTTGGCGGAATACAGACCACGCCGATATGCTATGCTGAAGAAACTGCCGCGGCAGAGCAGCAGGAACAGGGAAATCAGATGGAGGCTGCCTCGGCACAATTCTATACCCAATGGAAGGCAGAGGATGGCACTATCTATGATCCCACAGTCACACAAGCACAGATTATGGAAGTTTATAAGCTGGATGATAATATGGCGGTTTTCCGCGTAAAAGATCCGGCGGCTGCCAAAGAATTTTATGCCTATATCATGAAGGGCAAGGAGATGTACTGGTATGAGCAGCTCGATAAAGGCAATCCCTACATGTATTTTACGCGGATAGAATAAGGTAATTTACGTTATTTTAGAAATCCAATGAATCACCATGGATATCAATGATCTTATCGACAGGGATAATGGTTCCATCTGTCAGGAGCAGATGGCGTTCATATTCCAAAATTTTTTTCACCCAACCGGTGGTTGTCTTATAGGCACCACCGGTTTTCTTTGTATCCGGGACAAAAAAGGTAATGGAGATTTGCGGCTTGTCCTTAAGATGCTTCTTGAGGAAGGACAGCTTTTCATTCAGTTCTGCTTTCATGGTATCGTCCAGGTCCAGCTCCTGGTCTGTAAGGCGAGCTGTCTCTTTGATGGCCGCCTCATAGCCTGTCAAAGCCGCAAAAGGGGAAAACTGTGCGGCACGGGCAGTCCGTGACATGCGGGGATGTGTTTTTGATGTGGGATGAGAGAGCTGTAAAATGTCATCATAGGATGTATTCATGCTTTATGGCCTCCAATCTGTCCGTTCCTGGCAATGGTCGTAGCACCTTCCTGCAGATCGCTGCCTTTCAAAATAGCATTCTTGCCATATTTCTTTTTGATGGCCAGCATGGCCTGCTGTCGTTTTTTTTCGCGCAGCAGATCCTTTTCAGCCGCTTCTTTTTCCTGCAGCTGTGCTTCGTTATCAGTGAAAAGATCCAGCTGATCGACAACCGGTGATTTTGTCAGGGCAGCCTCGGCTGTGATGTGATTGGCGGTAATATTGACTCTTCGGACAGATAAATCCGGATTCATGATTTTATCGCAAAGCTCCATTACTGCTGTGGTTATTTTTTGTGTAGAGGAGGTAGGAGCGTCCAGATGGATTGTGCCATGGGCATGCTTAGGAAGGCGGCGGCCATAGCGGTCCGTAGTTATTTCCCCGCAATAGCTTTTTGAGCCTGCCTGGGAGAGGTTCTCTATGTCATAGCCGACGGTCAGCACCAGCTGATCGGTGACCAGCCCCTTATCGACAAGTTCCAGTACCAGCAGTTCGGTCATTTCCCGAATGACCAGCCGGGCCTTTGGAAAGGGATAGGGGCATTGCAGTACCTGGCCGGATCCCAAACTGCTGTCACTGGGTCTGTAGGCTTTGATATCAGCCATCGTACAGGGCTCCCAGCCCCAGGCATGGTCAATAAGCAGTTCCGCATTCACGCCGAACAGCTTATAAAGCAGTTCTTCATTATGATATGGACCCTCCTGGCTGACAGAGCAGCGGGCAATATCGCCCTATAATGGAACCATGAATTAAGACAACTTCGAAACTACTTCTTAATGTGAATCTCGTGGTATACTGGAGGCGATCAATGAAAAGGAGATAATCATCATGTCACGCACGCGCCGTCATTTCACATCGAAATTCAAATCCAATCTCGTCATCGAGCTGCTCAAGGGTGAGAAAGACCTCAACACGCTGGCGGCTGAGAACGAAATCCTGCCGAACCTCTTGCGGAACTGGAAGAACGAGTTCCTCAGCAAGGCAAGCATCATATTCGATGATTCCAGAGAGGACAACCTCAATCAAAAACTCGAGACCGAGCGGAAGGAGAAAGCCTCTTATGCCCGCAAAGTTGGCCAACTCACCATGCAGGTGGATTGGTTGAAAAAAAAATCTGAGGAAATTCTTGGACCGGACTACGAGAAACAGTATTCTCCAAAACCTTTCGAGGAGTGAGTGCAAGGNTATAATGGAACCATGAATTAAGACAACTTCGAAACTACTTCTTAATGTGAATCTCGTGGTATACTGGAGGCGATCAATGAAAAGGAGATAATCATCATGTCACGCACGCGCCGTCATTTCACATCGAAATTCAAATCCAATCTCGTCATCGAGCTGCTCAAGGGTGAGAAAGACCTCAACACGCTGGCGGCTGAGAACGAAATCCTGCCGAACCTCTTGCGGAACTGGAAGAACGAGTTCCTCAGCAAGGCAAGCATCATATTCGATGATTCCAGAGAGGACAACCTCAATCAAAAACTCGAGACCGAGCGGAAGGAGAAAGCCTCTTATGCCCGCAAAGTTGGCCAACTCACCATGCAGGTGGATTGGTTGAAAAAAAAATCTGAGGAAATTCTTGGACCGGACTACGAGAAACAGTATTCTCCAAAACCTTTCGAGGAGTGAGTGCAAGGGGCTTTCCCTTCGGAAAGCAGCGAAGCTGCTCGGCGTCAACCGCACGAGCCAATACTACCAACCCAAAGAGAACACTCCATCAGATGAAGAGCTGGAATGCAAGCGCATCATCGATCGTTTCCACACGGACAATCCTGCCTGGGGCGCAAGGCAGCTGGCCTCGCAGCTGCAGCGCCTCGGGCATCAGGTCGGACGACGCAAGACAGCTCGCTACATGCGCGAGATGGGCATCGACGCCATCTATCCGAAGATGAACCTTTCCAAGCGGCAGCAACAAGCGCAGGTGATGCCCTACCTGCTGAAGCATGTGGATGTTCAGCAGCCTAACCAGGCATGGTCCATCGACATCACCTACATCCCCCTGGAGCACGGTTTCGTTTATCTGACAGCCATCATCGACTGGTACAGCCGCTGCATTGTTGGCTGGGAGGTGGACGATACCCTGGACACCCGGATGGTCATTGCCGCCGTAAGGAAGGCTCTCCGTATAGCAAAGCCGCAGATTCTCAACTCCGACCAAGGATGCCAGTTCACCAGCAAGGAGTACAAGGCTTTCCTCAAGGAACACAACATCCGCCAGAGCATGGATGGCAAGAGCCGCTGGGCCGACAACATCAAGATTGAGCGGTGGTTCCGGACATTCAAGTATGAGGAAGCCTATCTCACGCAGTACCGCAACATCCGGGAGGCTCGCAAGGCCATCCGCAACTACATCAACGTGTATAACTTCCAGCGCTGCCACTCAGCCATCGGGAACGTCCCGCCAGCAGAGCGCTACTTCCCGGCACTGCTGCTTAATGCTGCAATGTCTGCTGCCTGATACATTTAGAAATTTATCGATTTTGGTCTTGACAAGCGTGCCACTATACCCTGACATCTTATCCAGCATTTAATAATACCCTCTGATGAATATTGTAATTATAGATTAAGTTTATTTATTTGTCAATTACATGAAATCTGTAAGGTTATGGCTTATATAGCAGGTATAGTTCTATCAAATCTATATTCAGCCATTATCCTGGAATGATCTCAATCCAGTAACCATCCGGGTCGCTGATGAAGTAGATTCCCATTTCCTGATTTTCATAGCAGATACAGCCCATTTCCTTATGCTTTTTATAGGCAGCCGGCAAATCCTCTGCGGCAACAGCAAGATGAAATTCGTTGTCACCGAGATCATAGGGCTTTTGACGTTCCTTCAGCCAGGTCAGTTCCAACTCGTGCGGTGTCTGTCCGCCGTCGGATAAATAGGCCAGCACAAAGCCTGGACCATTGAATTTCCGAACGGCCTGGAAGCCCAGGGCTTCTTCGTAGAACTTCAGGCTTTTATCCAGATCGAGAACATTGAAATTGTTATGGGCAAAATGAAAGTGCATATTGTGTTCCTCCTAGCTTGCTTGATGGATCTGTCCACTCATATACTGATTGCCCCAGTCGCACATCGCCTGAATGATTGCCGACAGGCTTTTGCCGTATTCTGTAAGGCTGTATTCAGTTTTGGGCGGAACAACAGGATAGACTTCCCGGTGGATGATCCTGTTATTTTCTAATTCGCGCAGCTGCTGCGTCAGCATCTTGGGCGTGGCCTGAGGTAAAAGACGCCGCAGTTCACTGTAGCGCAGCGTACCGTTCATCAGATGCCAAAGGATAATGGCTTTGTATTTGCCGCCGATAATGCTCAGAGACGCCTCAACCGGACAGTTGAATACAGCAGTCATCGGCTTATTGCGCTTTCGCTGCGAGGACTGTGGCTGCAAGTCCTTTGATCCAGTCCTGATGCCCGATGTTCATTGTATCCGGCTTGGATTCATGCAAATCCTTTGCAGGCTTGCCTTTTTGGGATTCCTGCGTGAGAATGCGGACACGGTCTTCCGGAAGGTTTTCAATGAGCCAGGCGTGTATGACATCCAGCCGGTGCTCAGCATCACCATCTGCCCAGCCATGCCAGGCAAGGCGGCCAGGCTCGCTGCCCTGCGGGGCTTTGAATTCAGTGATTTCAGCTTCAATGGGGAAGCCGAAGGTTTTGAAACGGAACCGTGTATCAGGCGCCAGAATAGTTCCCTGTGTATTGTCAAATTCGACATCAGCAACATTGTCATAATAGGATGTCCAGATACTCGTGTCAATCAGGTTTGCAAATACCTCAGCAGCGTTGATTCCCCTGACGATCGTTTCGTTGGATGCAAAATTATCGGTGGTTCCCGGCAGATACTCCTGCGGCCAATTGATTTCGTTCAACATAATAAATTCCTCCTGATGAGATTCATAAAATGATTTTTCTTTTTACCGTAACGGTTAATTTCAGCTGATGAATTCATCATACAGGGTAAAAGCTGTTTTGTTAAGAATGCACTTTAAAGTGCTATAGTTACTAAAAAGATACTGTATCATTTTTTTGAGATAAAATTTTCAATTCCCTTTAGGACCAAGCCATTTGTAAAATTGATAATATCTTCAATCGAGGTTCGTTTATGATCTTCAATCCATCCTTTATATACCATCAGCACCGTGTTATGCCAAAAATGATAGATTAAATTACTCAAACTTCGCAGGCCATTAAGACCTGTCAATCCTAATAAAATCAAGGCATCTTCCTAATAAAAACAGCATAAGCCCTGCCCATTTGGTACAATTAAGTTACCATACAAAATCCAACCAATGGAGGCTTATGCCATGAATAGTATAACACAAGATGTCCATCAGAAAAACGTTGCATCACAGAAAATGCAGAACTTCTTCGCCACCTACCGTATTGGACAAATCCTACGGAAAGCAAATGCTCGCAAAATCACCGGCGTTCCGGCCATACAGATTGTCCTCTTCATATTCTCTATGGCATTTTCCAGTAAGTCCATGTACATGGAAATGAAACTGCACCCGGAAAAGGCTTCCTTCGGAAAGGATACGTTTTACCGGTTTATGAAGTCCTGCCACACAAACTGGCGGAAATTCACATCGCTGCTTTGCCTAAAAATCATCAANCAGACCATCGAACCGCTTACCAGCAAAGACCGACTTAATGTGCTCATCATAGATGACTCCATATACAGCCGTGCCCGCTCTAAGAAGGTAGAACTCCTCGCCAAGGTTTTTGACCACGCCAAGCATATCTACACCTACGGCTTCCGCATGCTGACGTTGTGCTGGTCGGATGGCAATACTGTTCTGCCGGTCAGTCACTGTTTGCTTTCCACAGAGAATGCGAAAAACCGCATGCAAGAGGCCTCGGTCAGTGTAGACGCCAGAAGCAATGGCGGCAGGCAGCGCAAGATTGCTCAGATGAAAGGCACTGAGGTGGTGCTCGAGCTGCTGAAGGAGGCTAAAACCCTTGGCATTCCAGCTAAACATGTGCTCTTTGACAGTTGGTTNTGCTCACCTTCAGCAATGCTGGATATCAAGGAAATTGGCTATTATGTCATCGGCATGGTCAAAAAGTCCAGCAAAATCCATTTCCTTTTCAACGGAAAGATGCAAGANNTTAAGACTATCTACAGCCAAAATAAGAAACGTCGCGGCAAAGCAGCATGGAAACTTTCCGTTGAGGTTAAGGTTGTCAAGGAGGGCCGTGAAACACCGGTACGTCTGGTCTACGTCCCTAACCGCAACAAGAAGCGTGAATACCTTGTCTTAGCCACAACCGACATGTCGCTTACTGAAGCTGAAATTATCCGTAACTACGGCAAGCGCTGGCAGATTGAGGTCTTTTTCAAGATCTGCAAAACCTACCTGAAGCTGAGCAAGGAAAGCCGCTCGCTTTCTTATGATGCCATGACTGCCCACGTAGCTATTGTCTTCACACGTTACATGATGCTAGCTGTGGAACAACGCGAAAGCGTTGACGAGCGCAGTCTGGGTGAACTCTTCTTCATTAGCACGGAGGAATTGGCTGATATAGCACTNACTGCTGCTGTCGAGCTCATTATCCTGGAGTTCGTAAAGCAACTTGAACAGACTGACATTATGGACAGTGATAAACTGGCGGCAATGGCAGCAGATTTTATGTCATCGCTGCCAAACCGGATCAGACAGGTCAATTCTGTCTGCCAGTCTGAAATGTTAGTAGCTGCGTAACGGCTGTACTATTGAGCTTTTTGATGTTTTTAAGGTGCGAAGTTTGAGTTAAATTATTTTGAAAATCATTTAGTTCAGGGAAGATGACGGGCATCTTATTGCCTGAACTTTGCAGCATGACCGTATCAATCATCTTATTACGAATGTTTTGATAGCTGACAGAACATGTGATCTTTTCATAGGCTTCATCTTGCCGGGCAGAGAATTCAAAGAATTGCTGAATAAGTCTTCCAATATCATCAGGAAGTTTATAAGTACCGACTTCAGCGATAAAAGGAGCAGAATAGGACTCTTGCACTTCACAGAGCAGGTAATCCAAAGTTGCATAATAAGTATAAAAGGTTTTTTTGTTGATCATGGCTCGTTCACATAATTCTTTAACCGTAATTCGTTCATAATCCATTTCACATATCATTTTGCAAAAAGAATTTCGAATAGAGATCATGGTTTTTTTTACACGAATATCTTCCGAACCAGTAAGAATCATAAAGACTGTCTCCTTTGTATTTTTATAGAGATAGGTAGAAAAGTAACGGTTTTGCCGAATGGGTTTCTTTTGTAACGCTTTTTGGAAATTTGTCCATTGTTTTCTTTTTTTATTTTTACTATACTTCATCTAGAAGAGAAAAGCAACTGTGGTTACTTAATGGACTTGTAGATATACAATGGAGGCGAAAACATGAGGGATATAATGGATAGACTCAGGAGCGGTGAGCCGGTTGATATGATGTCAGCGGAGTATGGAAAAGCAATAGAGGAATTGAATCGGAGCAATGAGTTGAGTTTTCAGTTGAATCAGCTGTCACCACTTAATGTAGGGAAGCGAAAAGCACTTCTTACCGAACTTTTGCAGGCTCCGCTTCAAGGGCATTCAGATATTTTCACGCCTGTGCAGATTGACTTTGGCTGCAATTTAAAACTTGGTCATGATGTTTTCATCAATCATAGTCTTACTGTAATGGCAATTGGCGGTATTGAGATCGGAAATGATGTACAGATTGGCCCGCAGGTAACGATTGTGACCGATAATCATGATTCAGATAATCGGAATATCCTATGCTGCAAGGGAGTCAGGATTAAGGATAATGTATGGATTGGCGCCCGTGTTGTCATTTTACCGGGAGTTACCATCGGAGAAAATGCTATTATTGCTGGCGGGGCAGTGGTCGTAAAGGATGTACCATCGAATACAGTGGTTGGAGGCTGCCCGGCAAAAATATTGAAGCGATTAAATAAAGACGGTTAATTTGATAATAGATTATGGAGGGTGTTATATATGAAAAGTGTATATCATACGTTGAATAATGGCAGCAAGATTCCGCAAATGGGATTCGGTGTATACCTGATTGAAGGCGATGAAAATACCAAACGAACTTGCCGGGAGGCATTAAAATTAGGCTGCCGCCATATCGATACTGCACATGCGTATCAGAACGAGCGGGGCGTGCGTGATGCTGTATGGGAAAGCGGCATTCCGCGTGAGGAAATCTGGCTGACCAGCAAACTGTGGCCCAGTGAATATGGGGAGGGTAAAACGATGGCAGCCATTGATAAGATGCTGGACCGTTTGGGCACAACGTATATTGATTTGTTGTTGCTGCATCAGCAGTTAGGAGATTATCTTGGAGCCTGGCGGGATATGGAAAAAGCTGTTTCGCAGGGGAAAGTGCATAATATTGGATTAAGCAATTTCGAATCTGATCGATTAGAAGAGGTCTTTGAACAGGCGGTGATCAAGCCAGCGGTCTTGCAGGTAGAATGTCATCCCTATTATCAGCAGCAGGCATTAAAGCAGCGAATTGAACCTTATGGAACCGCATTGGAATGCTGGTACCCTATCGGTCATGGTGATAAGGGCTTGATACAGGAGCCTTTGTTTAAGGCTTTGGCAGATAAATATGGCAAAACAGCAGTGCAGATTATTTTGCGCTGGCATATTCAGGAAGGAAATATTATTTTTCCGAAAACGACAAATCCTTTGCATATGAAGGAGAACTTCGATATTTTTGATTTCTGTTTGAATGAGCAGGAGATGCGTGAAATTCGTGCACTTGATTGTGGGAAGCGCTTTTTCACCATGTCTCTGGAAGAACAGGAACGTGTGCTGGGGAGCTTTACTCCGGCTGATTGAGAATGGATGGTGATGCAGTGGGCTGGCAGGGCAAGACTGTCATTTTGTTTATGTTGGCTGTATTTTGGGCGGCAGATGCTGAAGAAGGATAGTTGAGATCATGGAGAAAATAGGAATGCAGCTTATTGAACCAGAATATATGAAAAAATTTTCTTGCCTGGCAGATGCATGCCCGGACACGTGCTGTTCGGGCTGGGATATCATTTTTGATGAAGCAGCCTGCGGCCGTTACCGTGAGAGTCAGGATACAGCTTTACGCGAAGCCTTCCATCAGAATGTACTGCGGAATGAAGAACCGGCTGCGGATGGTACGATTCCTTTTGCACGGGTGAAACTTAACGAACGACAGTCCTGCCCATATCTGCGTAAGGATGGCTTGTGCATGATCCAGCATCGTACGGAGGAGAAAAATCTGTCGGAAACCTGCCGCACCCATCCACGAGTGGTACAGCTTTGGGGAGACGGATATGCCGAAGTATCCTTGCAGCTATCCTGTCCTATGGCCTCAGAACTGGTCTTGTCAGATCAGCCCATATGTTTTTCGTCCCGTTCGGTTGCACAGGAAAAGTTCAAGGGGCTGCGGTACAGGCAGGAAAGCAGTCAATGCGGGATATCTTTCCGTAATTTTTTGATTGCTATTTTGCAGCAGCGTGAATATCGGGTACAGGAACGACTGTATCTGGCAAATCATTTTTTTTGGCAGGCTGCCGGTCTGAACGATGATTCGCAGCCTGCATTTCATTGAATCAATGATTTTGAAAGGGGCGCTTTAGAAATGAAGAACATGAATCGTCGGGATTTTGTGAAGATGACAGGGGCGGCAGCGGCAGGATTTGCCTTGTCACAGGTGCTAGGCCTTGGCAAGGCTTCGGCCCAAGCTTCGGCCCAGGCTCCGGTTGTTGGCAGTCAATATGTTTCTGTCGGCGGCGGACATGGTTCCTGTGCTAAGGTTTATTTTACGGAGCATATCGATGAGGAACATCTGATCAAGCTGTACGATATTATCAATGAAAGTATCTATGGTAAAGTGGCTATCAAGCTGCATACTGGTGAGCCACATGGTCCGAATATCTTGCCACGGGATATGGTCAAAGCGTTCCAGGCACATATACCGGAGAGCACGATCGTTGAGACCAATACTCTATATCAGGGCGGCCGTTACACGACAGCAAATCACCGTAAGACACTCGCAATAAATGGCTGGGACTTCTGCCCGGTAGATATCATGGATGAAGAAGGGGATGTGTCCCTGCCTGTGCGCAATGGCAAGCATCTTTCAGAAGTAGCAATGGGCGGGCATATTACAAACTATGATTCGATGATTGTCTTGACTCATTTTAAAGGACATGCCATGGGGGGCTTTGGCGGTTCGCTCAAGAATATTGCGATTGGCTGCGCTTCTGGTCAGATGGGTAAAAAACAGGTACATGGTGTAATCGGGAAAAAAACATCCGGTTTTGGCAGTTGGCCGAAAGACGACTATTTCATGGAACTTCTGGCGGATTCCGGCAAGGCTACCTGTGATTATTTCGGCAAGCATATTGTATTCCTGAATGTCATGCGGCGGATGTCGGTGGACTGCGATTGCGCTGGAACCAGTGCCGCTGAACCGACAATTGGAGATATTGGAATCCTGGCATCGACGGATATTCTGGCGATAGATCAGGCATCCATTGATATGGTTTATCAGCGGACAGATAACCATGATCTGGTAGAACGTATCGAATCACGTCATGGACTGCATCAGTTGGCAGCAATGAAGGATCTGAAAATGGGAAATGACCGCTATGAAGTCATTTCGGTTGATTAATCGGTAAATGACACAATGAAGGGCTTGCTTAGGCAGGTCCTTTTTCATTAGAAAAACTTATCAAATCCATTGCAAACGCGAATTGTTCCTTAGGCGGTCAAGATTTAGAATAAAGACAAGAAATCAGGACATGACAAAAGAAAGGCGGAAGGAAAATGGAAAAAGACGTAATGATTGTAACCGGGGCAGGACAGATTTCTATGGCGATTGCCCGTCGTACGGGCTGCGGCAAGAAGATTATCCTGGGGGATAAGAACCTGAAAAATGCTGAAGCTATTGCAGAAATCATGAATCGTGCCGGTTTTGATGCCGTTCCTTTTGAGATGGATCTTTCCTCAAGGAAATCCATCCAGGGAATGATTGCGGAGGCACAGACCTATGGAGAAATCAAATATCTGGTCAATGGTGCAGGCGTATCTCCCTCACAGGCCTCCATCGAGACAATCCTGAAGGTGGATCTCTATGGTACGGCAGTGCTGTTGGAGGAGGTTCGCAAGGTCATCAAAGAGGGCGGTGCGGGAATCGTGATTTCTTCGCAGTCCGGGTTCCGTATGAAGCAGCTGACTCCAGAGGAAGACCGTGCGCTGGCGACTACGCCGACCGAGGAACTTCTGGACCTGGATCTGCTGCAGCCGGGACGGATTGAAAATACCCTGCAGGCATATCAGCTGGCAAAACGCTGCAATGAGAAGCGTGTGATGTATGAGGCTGTTGAATGGGGGAAACGTGGGGCACGCATCAACGATATAGCTCCGGGCATCATTGTGACACCGCTGGCAATCGATGAGTTCAATGGAATCCGTGGGGATTTTTATAAGAACATGTTTGCCAAATGTCCGGCAGGCCGTCCGGGAACTGCTGATGAAATTGCTGATGTGGCGGAACTACTCATGAGCGAACGCGCACAGTTCATCACAGGGGCGACGTTCCTGGCAGATGGCGGTGCTACCGCATCCTTCTACTATGGGCCATTGCAGCCGGGACTGGCAACCGGCATGGCCGAAGGGAAAAAATAAAATTTCTGGTACGCTGAGGGCATCTGAAATCAAAGCAGATGCCTGTATGTTTTAAAAAGGGGAGTAGGATGTTTAAATTCAAGTTCAGAGATATTGACATGCTGCATGGCTCAGTGGCAGATAAGTTCTTATTATTTGCGCTGCCATTAGCATTTACAGGGGTGTTTGAGCAACTGTTCAATACAACAGATACCATGGTTTTAGGGCAGTTCGTTGGCAAGAATGCGATGGCAGCGGTGGGAAATAATGCACCAGCCATCAGTCTGATGGTCGTGTTGTTTCTCGGTCTGTCCCTTGGAGCCAACGTCGTGATTGCACAGCATATTGGCGCCAGAGATCATGCTGGCGCAAAGAAGGCAGTGCATACTGCATTGCTGCTGGCTATTGTAGTTGGTGTGCTGCTTACCATCATTGGGGAATTGTTCAGCAACCGGATATTGTTACTGCTGGCTGTGCCAGAAGAAGTCATGGGGATGGCCCGTGATTATTTGCAGATCTATTTTCTGGGGCTGCCGGCTCTGGCTGTCTATAACTTTGAATCGGCTATCTTTCGCAGCAGCGGCGACAGCCGGACACCGCTCTATAGTTTGATGGCTGCCAGCGGGCTTAATATTGTTCTCAACTTATTGTCCGTTCTGGTTTTTGATTTTGGCGTTGCTGGCGTAGCTGCGGCAACGGTGATATCCAATTTTGTCAATGCAGGAATTTTATGGTGGAGCCTTAGGCGGCGCACTACCTTTATTCATCTGGACTATGAGCTGCTGCGCTGGAATGTGGTAGAATTGAAGGCTATTTTACGTGTTGGCATTCCTGCAGGCGTACAGGGCATGGTGTTTTGTCTGTCGAATCTTTTAGTACAAAGTGCAATCAATAGCCTTGGGACGGATGTCATGGCGGCCTCTGCTGCAGCTTTTGCGATTGAGATCGATGTCTATTGTTTCTTGAGCGCGATAGGGCAGGCAACCACCACATTCATCGGACAGAATTATGGAGCCCGGAATATTGAGCGATGCTTCCGGATTACCAAGATCGCACTGATGACAGAGGTTATCGTGATGCTGGTGCTTGGTGGAATCACGATGTGTTTTTCGGTGCCGTTACTGCATTTTTTCACAGAGGATGCCACAGTCGTACAGCTGGGAATTGTCCGGCTGGAATATGTTACCTTGCTGCAGTGTATCAATGGCGTGACGGAAATCCTTTCAGGAACCTTGCGCGGCTACGGCTATTCGACGCCACCAGCAGTAATAGCGCTCTGCACAATTTGCGGTACCAGGGTATTCTGGGTGTATACCGTATTTGCCTCGTTTCCTTCTTTTGATATGCTTATGCTGTCATATCCTGCCAGCTGGCTAATGACGGGTATATTGCTTATAGGAGCTTATCGGTTTTATCGCAATAGTCTTATGGGAAGATTCGTTACTGTTTGATTTTTAATTTTAAAGGTATTGCGCAAAATTTGAAGCAAGCAGTTTCCTGATTCGGAAACAGAAAGGATTTGACAGGAAAACAGACGATTATGGAGAATATTTTATTTGTTGAACATGTGATTGGCAAAGGTGGAATAATTTGTGATCAAGCAGATAAAATATTTTCAGGCAGTCGTTCGCTGTCAAAGTTTTACGGAGGCAGCTGAGGAATGCTTTATTTCTCAATCCGCGATATCGCAGCAGATCCAGGCATTGGAGCGGGAACTGGGCGTGGAGCTCTTGAAACGTGAAAAGAGAAAGTTCTTTTTGACACCAGCCGGGGAATATTTCTATAAGAAAAGTCTTGTGCTGATCAATGACTTTGATCGGCTTTGTATGGAGACCGTACAGTTGGCGAAAGGCGTAGAGCAGACTTTGACCATCGGCTATCTGAAAAACTATCAGGGAGATGAACTGCAGCAGACAATTCCGCGATATCAAGCTAAGCATCCGGATGTGGTGCTGCATATCCTGAGTGGTACACATGAGGAACTTTATAATCATCTGCGGACGGGGAAAGCAGATCTGGTGATCAATGATTTACGTCGTACGCCATCAGAAAAATATGTGAATTATTTTTTGGTGCATGGAAATTTTTATGTAGAGCTTGCTGCGAAAAATCCACTGCTGCAGTTGGATACCTTATCGATGGAGGATTTGAAGAATACCCCATGTATCCTGATTTCTACCAAGGAGGAATCCGAAACAGAGGAAACTTTTTATCGGGAATATATGGGGGTAAAAAGCGATTTCCTTTTTGCTGAAAGTCTGGAGGAAGCACATCTGATGGTGGTATCTGGTAGAGGCTTTATGCCAGTTGAATTCATAGGCAAACCTCATCAAAGGGAGAATATGGTGGGGTATGTGCCTGTTTTCCAGAATGGGAAACAGCTTCAAAGGCAGTATTATGCCTTTTGGCGAGCGGATACGGTAAAGGATTATGTTGAAGATTTTGCGGCGCTGTTAGAGCAATCGTTTCTCACAGAAAAATAAAATGGTCTGCGCATAGAGACTTTCAGGACTTGCTTCGGCAAGTCCTTTTTCATAAGTTTTTCTAATGAGGTTGTCCTGAAATCTGAATTGTTCCGGATAAGGCAAGGAAGTAGAATGAGGTTATCCGGCGGAAATAACATAAATTTGCAGCTAACACCCGATTGGAAGAGCGGGTGGCAGATTACAGGAAGCATACGACAGACGAATCAGGCATCATCTACGGATGCCGTCATTGATTGACAAGGAGGGAAAACAAATGAAAAGATTGGTTATGATTTTATTGTCAGCCTGCACATTGCTTGCTGTTGCAGCATGCGGCAGCCGTGTGGGGACTGGTGCATCATCACAGGAAACGACGGCGCAGGCAGCCACAACGAAAGAGGTATCATCACAAGGGAAAGTACCGGAAAAACGTATCCTGGTAGCGTATTTTTCCCGGACCGGAGATAATTATGCGGTCGGCAATATTGCCAAGGGCAATACACATATTGTGGCAGATATGATTGCCGAGGCTGCAGGCGCAGATACGTTTGAAATAAAAACACTAAAGGATTATCCGGCGAATTATAAGGAATGCACGGAAGTCGCTAAAAATGAACTGGAAGAAAATGCCCGTCCGGAGTTGGCGGCTAAAGTTCCCAATATACAGGATTACGATGTTATTTTCTTAGGCTATCCTATTTGGTGGAGTGATATGCCAATGGCAGTATATACGTTTATGGAAAGTTACAATTTCCAGGGAAAGACAATCATTCCATTCTGCACTTCGGCAGGCGATGTATTGACTGGTAAAGAAAACCGTGTAATTCCAGAACATGCAAAGGGAGCAAAGGTTTTGGAAGGTCTCGGCATTGAGGGCAAGCGCGCCCAGCAGAACCCGGAAAGTGTAAAACCGGAAGTACAGAAATGGCTGGCAAAACTGGGCTTTGTGCAATAAGAAACGGTGGCTGGCAGGGGGACGACATTGCCGATATCAAGAAACTTATGCCGGGCAGAATCTGAGTAGGCTATGCAGGTGCAGTTCGATTCAACAGACGACAGTCGGAGTAAACATGGGAGCTAAAACGGGGGCAATTATTTTATAAAAATTTTGCCTTGACATTTGTTTCCGGGGTATGTATAATTCGTATATAAAGCATATATGGTTAATAGGCTATACTTATCGTTATAAAACGAAGGCTGTCGGCCAGCTTAGACAATTGGATATTTTGTTGTGAGAACAGTTGATTATGAAAAGATAAAGACTGGGCATTTTTAATGATGCCCGGTCTTTTTGTCGTTGGAGGAAAGGATGATTTGTATGGCAGATTACGAAAAAGAAGCTGCGGAACTTATCGCACAGGATAAGAAACATTTGTGGCATCATATTACGCAGCACAAAAATTTTGTACAACAAGAGCCGCCAATCTTCATAGAAGGAAAAGGCTGTATGGTCAAGGATGTACATGGCAGAGAATTTCTGGATGCTGTGGCAGGTGGGGTTTGGTGCGTAAATGCCGGTTATGGACAAGAGTCTATTGCCGAGGCAATTTGTGCACAATTGAAAAAGCTGCCCTATTATAGCGGAAGTGCAGGCACGCCGCCAACTATCCAGCTGGCAGATAAACTGGCTGAGTTGCTGCCGCGTTTGCAACATGCGTATTTTTCCTGCAGTGGGTCGGAAGCAAATGAAAAGGCCTTTAAATTAGTACGGCAATATAACCGGCTGAAATATCCGGCAAAAAATAAGTATAAAATTTTGTTCAGAGAAAGGGACTATCATGGTACGACACTTGGAGCACTGAGTGCAACCGGCCAAAATGAGCGGACACAGGGATATGGTCCCTTTGTACCGGGATTTTCAGCGATTCCGGCAGCGTATTGTTACCGTTGTCCATATGGGAGATGTTATCCGGATTGTGGGATTGCCTGCGCCCATGCGTTGGAAAAAATCATTCAACAGGAAGGCCCCGATACGGTTGGTGCGCTGATTTTGGAGCCAATAACAGCTGGCGGCGGGATCATTGTACCCGTAAAAGAATATTTTACGATAATTCAGGAAATCTGTCATAAATATGAAGTACTGTTGATTATTGATGAGGTAGTGACCGGGTTTGGCAGAACAGGAAAAGCCTTTGGACATCAACATTGGGATGTCCAGCCGGATATGGTAACAGTGGCAAAAGGAATTACTAGCGCCTATGCACCGCTATCGGCAACGCTGACGACTCAGACAATTTTTGAAGCCTTTTTGAATGCACCAGACAGAGTACTGGACTACTTCCGGGATATTACAACTTTTGGCGGCAGTGCTGGTGCTTGTGCTGGCGCGCTGGAAAATATCAGGATCTTTGAAGATGAGAAGCTTTTTGCAAACAGTGCCAAAGTTGGACAATATCTGAAGGACAGGCTTGAGGAATTGACAGATTTGCCAATGGTAGGCGATGTACGTGGCAAGGGTCTTTTCCTCGGGGTTGAGATTGTGAAGGATAAAAAGACGAAGGAGCCAGCTGCTGAAAGTTATATGGCTGCCGTTGTGAGTAATATTGCCGGGCAAGGGGTACTTATTGGACGAATGAACCGCAGCGTGTCAGGGCAGAACAATGTGTTGGAGATTGCTCCGGCATTGGTATTGGAAAAATTGGAAGCTGACAGGATTGCTGCGGCAGTCAGACAAGCACTGGAAACGGTCAGGTTATGAAAAGGTAAATCGTTGAGAGGAGTTGGTTTTATGGCAGAGCAACTGGCAGCGGTATTGCGGGGGATCAGAACGGGCGGCAAAATCCCTTCGCCATTTTCCTTTGGGAAAAAGTCGCCCTTATCGTTAGAGCACTTGATTACGGCGATGACGGTTGGTTTGATTTTTCTTGCATGGTATGTCGTTACGGCGCATCATATATTTTCTGATGTTATTGTACCGTCCCCGGCACGGGTATGGGCAGCTTTTTTAACAATTTGCTCTGAAGGCTATAAGGGGACTTCCCTGTTGGGGCATTTTGCGGTGAGCATGGAACGGTTGTTGGCTGCATTTGTTCTGGTTGTTATTACGGCCATTCCAATTGGTCTGCTTTCTGGCTGCAGTACAAAAATACGAGCGGTATTTGATCCGATTATTTCATTTTATCGTCCGCTCCCGCCGCTGGCCTACTATACAATGCTGGTTATTTGGATGGGAATTGATAATAGCTCAAAAATTACGTTATTGTATTTGGCAGGTTTTGCACCGGTTTATTTGTCCTGTCTTTCCGGTGTTGCGAAGGTGCGCCGGGATTTTGTCCGGGGAGCGCAAGTTCTGGGTGCATCGAAGCATCAGGTGTTTTTACATGTCATATTTCCAGCCTGTCTGCCGGATATCTTTACTGGCTTGCGTACAGCACTGGGATTTTCCTATACGACACTTGTTGCAGCGGAAATGGTGGCAGCAGAAAATGGCATTGGCTGGATGGTCTTGGATGCAAGTAAATTCCTTATGAGTGATGTGATTTTTGTTGGAATCATCCTGATGGGAGTTACTGGTATTTTGATGGATTGGGCATTGCTTGATTTGGAGAGAAGAATTGTTCCCTGGAAGGGAAAGGAATAAAAGGAGGCAGGCATGATGAAGATAAAAAGCATTAGTACTGTATTCAGTTTGATTTTTGTGGCAGCAATAGCTTTGACTGGATGTGGTGGAACACAGGCAGCAAAGGAAGCGGCAAAGCCAGATCAAATTGTCATTGGTGTGCAGACTATTCCAAGCGGTGAACCGCTTGTTAAAGCGCAATATGAAAAAGAATTTGGTACGAAAGTGGTGCTCAAGCAATTTGATTCGGGACGTGATGTGAATACTGCCATGGCAGCGGGCAGTATTGATATTGCTATTCTTGGTTCGGCTCCGGCATCTATTGGTATAGCGAAGGGAATACCTTACGAGGTGTTCTGGATTCATGATATTGAGGGCGATAATGAAGCACTGGCAGTAAAAAACGAGGCGAATGTGCAAAATGTACAAGGACTCAAAGGTAAGAAGATTGCGACGCCTGCGGGTTCAACTGCACATTATAGTTTGTTGAATGCATTGAAGGCTGCCGGCGTATCTGCTTCAGAGGTCACTATTCTCGATATGCAGCCGCCGGAAATACTGGCAGCATGGCAGCGTGGTGATATTGATGCGGCCTATGTCTGGCAGCCAACTTTAGCGAAGCTTGTTTCGGATGGCAAGATACTGGTTACCAGTCGCGAGCTGGCAGCTAAGGGAATTGTAACGGCCGATGTAGGTATTGTACGGACGGATTTTGCCAGGAAATATCCTGACATTCTGAAAAAATACGTTGCCTTGCAGGGAAAAGCCTATCAACAGTTTAAAGACAATCCGGAAGAGGCAGCTGGCATTATTGCTAAGGATTTTACTATTGATGCAGCAGAAGCATTGAAGGAAATGAAGGAATTGATTTGGCTTGCGCTGGAGGAACAGCAGGATATGAAGTATCTTGGCACTACAGAGAATAAAGGACACTTTGGACAAACCTTAAAGGATACAGCCGATTTCCTTGTAGAGCAAAAAGCCATTGATCATGCGCCGGACCTGGAGACGTTCAATAAGGCAGTCAATCCATCTTTCCTGGATAAGGAGTGAATATAATGATTGCAGAGCGCAGCTTTGCCGGAGAAACGCCGGTGGTTGATCTGGAGAACGTATCGTTGACATACGAAGGCAGTGATAAGCCATCCTTAGCCAATATAAATCTTAAGATTTATAAGGGAGAGTTTATTTGTATACTTGGTCCGTCGGGCTGTGGTAAATCCACACTTCTTTCTATCCTGGCCGGTTTTTATCAACCATTGGAAGGAAAAGCGAAGTTTAATGATGCGCCGATTCATGGTGTGGATAGTCAGCGCGGGGTCGTGTTTCAGCAGCCGCCGCTTTATCCATGGCTGACTCTGGCACAGAATGTTGCCTTTGGGCCAAAGATGCGCGGTGTCTCATCCAGCGAAAGGAAGAGCATGGCAGCTAAAGTGTTGGAAGAGGTAGGGTTATCAGATTTTACGGACAGCAGGCCTTACGAGCTTTCCGGTGGAATGAAGCAGCGGGCAGCTATTGCACGTGCTTTGGTGAATAAACCTCGTATGCTGCTTATGGATGAACCCTTTGGGGCTCTGGATGCTTTGACACGGACACAGATGCAGAATTTGCTGCGCAATCTTTGGGCGGATACAGGCAGTACAATATTTTTTATTACGCATGATGTTGATGAGGCTTTGATGCTTGGTACGCGTGTCATTGTATTATCAAGCTGTCCGGGACATATCCTGAAGGAATTTCCTGTAACATTCACGTACCAGATTACAGGTGAGAATTCTGATCGTACACGATTCACGGATGATTTTGCAGCTTTACGAGGAGAGATTTTGGATTTGATTGAAGGAAAAAAAGAGACCTATAGTATTTGATTTGCTGCAATGTTTCATCAGAGGGGAGGCAGTCCGATGGGGATGGTTTTTAATATCCAGCGCTTTTCTGTACATGACGGAAGAGGAATCCGTACGGTAGTTTTTTTGAAAGGCTGTCCTCTGCACTGCCGCTGGTGTGCAAATCCGGAGTCGCAGACAGCAAAGTCAGAGCTGGCTTTTTCGCAGGAGAAATGTCTTGGCCTGCAGGCCTGTGGTATCTGCCGGCAATTTTGTCCACAGATCAAGAGAGAAACGGGAAAACCAATACGTACAGAGCTTCTGCATGCAGACCTGCAGTTACAGGAAAAACTTACATCGAACTGTCCGGCACAAGCTTTGCACTTATACGGCAGGAATATGGAAATAGCAGAAGTAATGGAACAGATTCAACAGGATGAGCTTTTCTATTTCCGCTCGGGCGGAGGGATGACACTTTCCGGTGGAGAGCCTTTTTATCAGCCGGAATTTGCTGTTGGCTTATTGAGGGAAGCCAGAAAACGTCATATTCATACTGCGGTTGAGACTTGCGGCTGTATTTCCTGGGAAATCCTGCAGGAAGCAGCACCACTGCTCAATCAGGTGATGTTCGATGTCAAATTGTTGGATGAGGATGATTTTCAGCGCTGGTGCGGGGTGGCAGGACAGAAGGGAATGGCAGGTCATATCCTTGCGAATCTTGATCATTTGGCAACAGATTTTCCGGGATTGCCTATTTTGGTTCGCACACCGGTGATTCCCAAAGTAAATGATGATCTGGATACTATTCGTGCAATTCATCAGAGGGTTTGCCGCTATCCGCAGGTCAAATATGAGCTTTTACCCTATCATGAATATGGAAGGAGCAAATATGAGGCTTTGGGAAGAGATTATCCTATGGGTAAGGTGAAATTGCTGACAAAAAAGATGGAATACTTGCGTAAAGAAATAGCTGAAACATGAGAATATAGAGATGTGAGGGGGAATCAGAATGATAAAAGAATTTGTTTATAAAATTAGTAAAATGCTGGTTACAGGGGGGATTCTGGTTCTGAGTCTGGCAGTGACAGGCTGTAACGGAGGTACTGAAGCATCAAATGATGCTTCGGGAGGGACTGCTGTACTGCGTATTGGCGCTCAGCCGTACCCGCTTTATGCCTCTGTTTATGTTGCTAAAGAGAAAGGGTATTTGGATGAAGAATTGAAAAAGGTTGGCGCAAAATATGAATGGAAAGATTTCAAAACGGGGCCATTGGTCAATGAAGCTGTAGCCTCTGGCCGGGAAGATATTGGTTTTATGGCAGATATGCCGGCTATCCTTGCAAAATCTTCAGGACAGAATATTAAAATCATTGATGATGTAGCTTATGGTGAAAAGGGTCTGGCTCTTATTGTTAAACCGGATTCACCGATTAAAACAGTGACGGATCTCAAGGGCAAGAAAGTTGCCTATATGAAGGGGTCTTATTCACAGCATCTCATGTCACTTTTGCTGAAGCAGGCAGGACTGACCTTTGATGACGTGCAGGCAGTGAACATCGCAGCAGGAGATGTGCCTGCTGCATTGGAGAGTGGTCAAATCGATGCATCGGTGATTTGGGAGCAGTTTATTTCTCAGCTTGTATTGAAGGACAAGGCTCGTGTTGTAGCTGATGGTACAGGACTGAAACGTGGGAATCTTGTGACCTATGCAGTAACCGATTATGCTGAGGAACATCCTGAGGTTATTGCGGCATATGTCAAGGCCTGCCAGCGTGGGGGAGATTATATCAAAGAAAATCCGGCAGATGCGGCAAAACTTATTTCCAAAGATTTGAAAACAGAACCAGAAGTGTTGGAGAGCGTATTTAAGAATATGCATTATGAAACTGCATTGACAGCAGAGGATGTGGCTGAAATCAAGAAAGTCAAAGATTATCTCTTGAATGAGCATATGATTGACAGGGATATTGATATGGATGCGTTTATCGATTTGTCTTATCTGCAGAAAGCAGGAATTCAATGAGCTTTTGAAAGGAAGAGAGCGACATGAAGGCGGCAGTAGTAACAGAAAATACTGATTCAACGGCTTGGGGCAAAGGTATCTGCAGGTTGATCCTTCGTTTTTTTATTTATTGGAGTATGCCATTGACGCTTTTGCTTGTATGGCAAGGGCTTTCTGCATTTGGTGTATTGCATGATTACACCATGCCATCACCTGGAAAGGTACTGCAATCTTCGTTGGAGCTTGCAGCAGATGGTACTTTATTCGAACATATTCTAGCTAGTGTAGCACGGGTGCTGGAAGGGTTCGGCATTGCGGCTTTACTGGCGTTGGTGCTGGGCATTGCGGCAGGCTTATTTCATCGTTTCGAGCTTTGGACAGATTTTGTGTTCCAGTTACTGAAGCCGATTCCACCGATTGCATGGATTCCGTTGGCGATTCTCTGGTTTGGCATTGAGGAAACATCGAAAATCTATATCATTGCAATCGGAGCGTTCTTTCCTATTTTCGTGAATACTTTGCATGGGATAAAGAACATTGATCCTAAATATTTGGAATTAGCGCGTGTTTATGAAGTTCCACGTGACGAAATTATCCGCAAGATTATCATTCCGGGCGCATTGCCTTTTTTGATGACAGGGCTTCGCCTTGGCCTGGCAAGTGCATGGATTTGTGTAGTTGCGGCAGAGATGATTGCTGCAACGCGTGGTGTTGGTTATATGCTTATGGATGCGCGCAGCCTTTCACGGCCGGATATTGTAATTCTTGGAATGTTGCTGATCGGTATTGTTGGCAAAATAATGGATGACGCAGTGCGAAAATTGGAAAAACGGCTTATTCGTTGGAATTGAGGAGAGATTAACGTGGCAGATACCCTATTGTCGATTCGTCATTTGACGAAATCTTTTTCTGTAGGACGAGAAAAAAACATAGTGCTTTCTAACATTAATTTTAATATTGAAAAAGGCCGGTTCATTTCTATTATTGGTCCGAGCGGTTGTGGAAAAAGCACTTTATTGCGCATTATGGGAGGGCTTGATACCAGCTATGACGGAAGTGTTCTGTTTTGTGGAGAAAAAGTCACAGGTCCCGGAAGAAAGCGAGGATTTATCTTTCAGGATCATCGGCTGCTGCCATGGCTGACCGTGGCAGAGAATATTGCATTTAGTTTGCCTAAAATGGCACCCAATCTAAAACAAATAATTAAAGATAATCTTGATGCAGTCGGTCTTTCTGACGCAGCCAATCTATATCCAGGTCAGCTTTCCGGCGGCATGGCACAGCGTGTAGCTGTTGCAAGGGCACTGGCAAATAAACCGCAGCTTTTGCTTTTGGACGAGCCTTTTGGTGCTTTGGATGCAATGACAAAGCTGAAGCTCCAGGATGAAATGCTTCGGCTTTGGCAGCTCGAGCATATTACCATGGTCATAGTTACGCATGATATCGATGAGGCAGTTTACCTTGGACAGCAAGTAGTTGTTTTAGATAGTCATCCGGGATGTGTCAGACATATTTATGATATTGAACAATCTGTGCCGCGTGATCGTACGAGTCCGGAGTTTCACTATCAGCGTGATCAAATTTATAAAGAATTTTTCCGTGTAGCAGAAAAACCGTTTAGTTATGCAATTTGAAAGGAGAGATTTTTATGGCACATGTTTTGTCGCCGCAAGAGCGGCGCATACAAGATGAAATAGAAGGCCGGGCATACGGGGAGAACTCACGTATTGACCGGCTTTTGGCAAAGGTGTCGGCAGCAAAGCCGCATATTGACGTGGAAAGGGCAAAATATTTTACTGAATCCATGCGAGAAACTGAAGGGCAGTCATTGATCCTGCGCTGGTCCAAAGCGATGTATCATGTTGCCGAACATATTACGCTTGCTATTGAACCGGATGAGCTCATTGTTGGTCGTGGTGGTACCGCAGGACGTTATGGGATTCTGTATCCGGAACTGGATGGGGATTTTCTGGCAGAAGCTGTGGAGAATCTGCCGCAGAGGCAGGGGGCGCCATTCACTATTTCTGCTGAAGCTGCGCGTACTGCCCGGGATGAGATTGCACCATACTGGCAGGGTCGGACATTCCATGAAGATCTCGCGCGTTCGCTGCCGGCGGAAACGCTGCGCTATACCTATAATCCGCAAAATGTACTGGAATCACGATTTATTGTCAATGAGACAGCATCCTTCCGTTCGTCTATTCAGTGGGTACATGATTATGAAAAGGTTCTGCAGCATGGTCTGGAAGCTATTCGTGAGAAAGCCCGGGTTGGGCTGGCAGCACTTGATCCAATGAGCCCGACAGATACACTTGATAAGAAGCCATATCTGGAAGCCGTTGTTACCGACTGTGAGGCGATCATTCTGTTGGCGCATCGTTATACCACTCTGGCTCGTACACTGGCCGCAGGGGAAAAAGATGAGGTGCGTCGTAGAGAACTGGAGGAGATTGCTGAGCGCTGTGCCTGGGTACCGGAGCATCCAGCCAGGAATTTTCGCGAGGCATTGCAGTCGCAGTGGTTCATTCAGCTTTTTTCGCGTTTGGAACAGAAAACCGGTACAATCATTTCCAATGGTCGTATGGATCAATATTTGTATCCGTTTTATCAGGCAGATAAAGCAAAGGGCATTCTATCGGATGAGGATGTACTGGAACTGCTGGCCTGTGTCTGGATTGATATGGCGCAATATGTTGATCTCTATATCTCACCTACGGGCGGAGCAATCAATGAAGGCTATGCGCATTGGGAAGCGGTTACAATTGGCGGTCAGACGCGGGATGGGCGCGATGCGGTTAACGAGCTCACGTATTTGTTCCTGCGTTCGAAAAGGGAGTTTCCTTTGCATTATCCAGACTTGGCAGCACGCATTTATACACGTGCACCGGAACGTTATCTTTATGAAACAGCCGAGACCATCAAGGATGGCTGTGGTTTTCCCAAGCTTATCAACGATGAGGAAGTCATACCTCTCCTGCTTGCTAAAGGTGCCAAGCTTTCAGAAGCATATGATTATGCCGTTTCAGGTTGTTCTGAGGCACGTATGCCGAACCGGGATACGTATACGAGCCCATGCGCTTATATTAATTTTCCGGCAGCTTTGGAAATGACACTGCTGAATGGAAGGATGCGCCATTATGGGGCGGAACAGATTGGTCCTGCTACGGGGAACCCATTGACGTTCGATTGCTGGGAGAAATTCTGGCAAGCATATCTTGCGCAGCATATCAATTTCTTGAAACATGCGTTCATTCAGCAGAAAATCATCATTGAAAAGCGTCCGCAGCATTTTGCCTGGCCGCTTGGATCGCTGCTGCATGATTTGAGTTTTGAATCCTGCCGGGATATTCATGAGGCAGATATCCCAGGCGGTATTGACCTCGGTTATTTTGAGTTTATCGGCTATGCAACCGTGGTTGATTCGCTGGCAGCAGTCAAAAAACTTGTCTATGAAGAAAAGCGCATTTCCATGCCGGAATTGCTGGAGGCCCTGCAAGACGATTTTCAGGGGCATGATATTACGCGTCAGTTATTGCTGCATGCACCGAAATATGGCAACGATGATCATTATGCTGATACGATTGCCAGGGAACTGGATCTTGTCTGCCTGAAATTCACGCAGAAATATTCGGCAGAGCTTGGTGTACAGCTTGATCTTCGTTATGTGCCATTTACTTCGCATGTGCCGTTTGGCAAGGTAGTAAGTGCGACACCGAATGGTCGACATGCTTTTTCACCGCTTTCCGATGGCGCATCTGCCTCACAGGGGGCAGACACTGAGGGACCGACGGCGGTACTGCTTTCTAACTATGCGTCTAAGAACGCAGAGTTTCGTGAGCGTGCATCCCGTTTGCTCAATATAAAATTCAGTCCGGCCTGTGTTGCTGGAGAAGCTGGTACAGAGAAGCTTATAGCGTTTATTCGTACCTGGTGTGACCTCAAGCTATGGCATGTTCAGTTCAATGTTATCAATAAAGAGACCTTGCTCGCGGCCAAGCGGGAACCGGAGAAATATCGAAACCTCATTGTGCGCATTGCTGGCTATAGTGCTTATTTTGTCGATCTTTCCACAGATTTGCAAAATGATCTCATTGCCAGGACTGAACATGCGGCGGTTTGATGGATAAGGTGAAGTATGATTATTATATTTAACCATTGACAAGGCAGTGAAAATTATTTATGATGCCCATATATCATATCTGTATAGTATGAATATGAAAAGGGGGAGGAATGTCGTGCATACCGAAAAAAAGCTGCTGCCCGGAGAAATACCGCCAGGAATCATGACCTATATTCTGCGAAGTTTACAGGATATCTGTTTTGGTCAGGTAGTGCTTGTGGCGCAGGATGAGCGTTTGGTACAGGTCGAACGCAGTGAAAGGTTACGCATAGCAGACTGCCGTGTTTGCCGCGAACGTGAAGCAATGCCCCCGGAGGAAGTGCGTTGTATTGCAAAGAAAATTCAGCAGTCCTTTCAGAATTTGGCATATGGGCAGCTGGTTATCGTCGTAAAATCAGGCGCGGTCACACAGATTGAGCGTACTGAAAAGAGTCGTTTTACTGGACTTGACGGCGAAGGAATTTGAATTTGATCAATCAGTTGATTTTATTCAGGAAAGGCAGGCAGAAATAATGAAATTAACGGTGAATGGGGAGACGTTGGAACTGGAACAGCCAATCAACCTCAAAGCGTTATTGGTGGTTGCTGAAGCCAATCAGCCAGAGTATGTGACGGTGCAGCTCAACGGTGAATTTGTGGATCATTCCGGATTTGAGGATACCTTCGTCAAGGATGGTGACACTGTAGAGTTCCTGTATTTCATGGGAGGCGGTGCGCGATGAGCAGTCTGACGAATGAACAGCTCGAGCGCTATTCGCGCCATATCCTGCTGCAGCAGGTCGGCGGAAAGGGGCAGATGAAACTGCTGCAAGGCAGAGTCCTGATTATCGGCACGGGTGGACTGGGATCGCCTGCGGCGATGTATCTGGCTGCTGCCGGGGTTGGGCAGATTGGGCTGGTAGATTCCGATGTAGTGGATATGTCGAATCTGCAGCGGCAAATCATTCATCAGACGAAGGACGTGGGCCGACCAAAGATTGAGTCTGGACGAGAGACTATCGAAGCCATCAACCCGGATGTGCAGGTCCATACCTATAATGAGATGGTTCGTGCAGATAATATCCGCGACATCATTCGGGACCAGGGCTATGATTTCATTATTGATGGTACAGATAATTTTCCGGCCAAGTTCCTGATCAATGATGCCTGTGTCCTTGAGAAGAAAGCCTATTCTCATGCCGGAATCATCCGCTTCCAGGGGCAGACGATGACCTATGTGCCGGGGCAGGGACCATGCTATCGCTGCGTATTCCCGACGATGCCGCCAAAGGATGCCGTGCCAACCTGCCGTCAAGCCGGTGTGCTGGGTGTCATGGGCGGTGTAATTGGGACCTTGCAGGCGACGGAGGCACTTAAGTATCTGCTGGGGGTCGGCAATCTGCTGACCGGTTATCTGCTGACCTATGATGCACTCACGATGACCTTCCGCAAGGTGAAATTAAGACAAAATCCGCATTGCGGAGTCTGCGGCGAACATCCGACCATCACGGAATTGGTTGACTATGAGCAGCCGGCCTGCGATCTGCGGAATCACTGAGACAGGGGGCGACAGGATGTATATACGCTTAAGACACGCTGATTATGAGGCGATGATTGCCCACGCACGGCAGCAGGTTCCGGTGGAGGACTGCGGCCTGATTGGAGGAACGATACAGAATGGTACCAAGAGCATTGAAAAGGTGTTCTATTTAACGAATATGGATAACAGTCCGGAGCATTTCTCGCTGGATCCGCAGGAGCAGTTTGCGGTGGTCCGGGAACTGCGCAGCAAAGGCTGGTCATTGCTTGGCAACTGGCACAGCCATCCGGCCAGTCCATCCCGTCCCAGCGAGGAAGACAAGCGGCTGGCATTCGATCCATCTGCCAGTTATCTGATCCTGTCACTGGCGGCTGATGAGCCGGTGCTGCACAGCTTTCATGTGGCGAAAGACAAGACGGTGACGAAAGAGGCGCTGGAACTTACCGAGTAGGATAAACGAGGAGGATTTGTTTGTGTATTTGTGGATTTTAGGAGGCAATGATCATGGCTGTGGATTATAAAGAACTTAAGAAGGGCGGCTTCATGCGCCAGAAACAGAAAGATAATTTCTCGATGCGGCTGAAATCGGTCGGCGGGCATTTCACTGCCGCGCAGCTGGGCACGGTCCAGCAGGTAGCAGAGCAGTATGGCAAGGGCTATGTGCATCTGACCTCGCGGCAGGGCATCGAGATCCCGTTTATCCAGCTGGCGGATATCGAGGCGGTCAAGAAGACGTTGCTGGACGGTGGCGTGCAGGTAGGCGTCTGCGGTCCTCGCGTGCGTACAATCACGGCCTGTCAGGGCAGTGCGGTCTGCCCATCGGGACTCATCGACACCGTGAAGCTGGCTAATGAATTCGACAAGCGCTACGGCGGCCGCGAGCTGCCACATAAATTCAAGTTTGGTTTCACGGGTTGCCATAACAACTGCCTCAAGACCGAGGAGAATGACCTGGGCATCAAGGGCGGCACGATGCCATCATGGAAAGAGGATGCCTGCACGTATTGTGGCGTCTGTCAGGCGGTCTGTCTGGAGAAGGCCATCGTGGTGGACAAGACAGCCAAGACGGTTCGGCTGGACCTTGACCAGTGCGTCTATTGCGGCAAATGCATCAAGAGCTGCCCGACGGATGCGTGGAACGGTGAGAATGGCTTCGTGATTTCCTTCGGTGGCCTGTATGGCAACCGCATCGCCGTGGGGCGTCATTTCCTGCCCATTATCTTCGATGAGGACAAGGTCTATACCATTGTGGATGTGACGCTTGCCTTCTTCGAGAAATACGCGAAACCGAGCGAACGGTTCTGTAACTGCCTGGATCGCGTAGGCTGGGATAAATTCCAAAAGGAAGTGGAGGCGGTATTATGAGCCGGAAACCAGATGATACATTGGATATCACCGATGTAGTCTGTCCGATGACTTTCGTCAAGGCCAAGATGCGCCTGGAAGACCTGGATGACGGTCAGGTGCTGGCCGTGCACCTCAACAATGGCGAGCCCATTCAAAATGTGCCACGCAGCTTGAAGGACGAAGGCCACAAGGTCTTGTCCGTTGAGCAGAACGCGGACGGGTCCTACAATCTGCTGGTCGAAAAAGGCAGGCTGTAAGTATGAGATTTACGACTCGTTTGCTGCATGATCATTTTGCACCGGATACGGTTACCGGTGCGACCACGCAGCCAATCTATCAGACTTCGGCCTATTATCAGGCAACAGCCGAAGATATGGAAAAGATCTTTGCCGGGCGGAAGCCCGGTTTTGTCTATACAAGGGTGAGCAATCCTACGATTGCCTGTTTCGAGCAGCGCATTAATGCGCTGGAAGGCGGCGTCGGTGCAGTTGCCTGTGCCTCGGGCATGGCAGCCATTACACAGGCGGTGCTCAATGTTGTTTCGTCCAAAGACGAGATTGTGGCGTCAGGCGGGTTCTATGGCGGAACCAGTTCAATCTTTCGTGACCTTGACAGCTACGGCATCCGTGTGCGCTACACGGCGGACAGCACAATAGAGGCTTTTGCGGCTTGCCTGACGGACAATTCCCGTCTTATCTATGTTGAGACGATTGGCAATCCCAAACTGGATGTGCCGGATCTGGCGGCTTTGGCAGCGCTTGCACATGAGCATCAGATCCCCTTATTTGTCGACAATACAGTCACAACACCTTATCTCGTTCAGCCATTGTCACTAGGGGCGGATGTCGTGATTCATTCGACTTCAAAAGCCATCAATGGCAATGGCAATTCCATCGGCGGTATCGTAGTCAGCGGCGGAAAGTTCATCTGGGATCCGATCAGGTTTCCAAAATTCCATGATTTTCCCTTTGGATCAATGAGCTTCATTATCCGGATGCGCATGAGGATGACCACCGATTATGGTGGCTGCATGGCACCGTTCAATGCGTATCTGACCGGTATCGGTTTAGACACGCTCGCATTGCGGCTGGATCGCATCTGTTCGAATGCTCAGGTCTTGGCAGACTTTTGTGCTCAGCAGGGTGGCGTGACTGTCAATTATCCGGGATTACCGGACAGTCCGGCGCATAAATTGGCAGAGAAGCAGTTTGGCGGATATTATGGTGCCATGCTGACGCTGAAACTGGGAACGAAGGAAAAAGCATTCCGGTTCATTAATGAACTGCATTATGCGCTCAATGTATCCAATATTGGTGATGCCCGTACGTTGGTCATCCATCCTTGGTCTACAATCTTTGCCCATTCCGGCGCAGTTGAAAAAGCCAATGCCGGGGTGACGGAGGACCTGGTACGTGTAAGCGTTGGAATAGAAGATCCGGAGGACCTACTGGAGGACTTTGGTCAGGCGCTCAAGCTGGTTGAAAAAATTTAATGAGGTATGCTGTTTTTGAGTATCAAATCACGAAATATTTTCTGTCTCAATTTGATCAGCCATATGCTCGCGCCCCCAATCGCAGATTGCTTCTACAATAGGATTCAAGGTTTTACCGTATTCCGTGAGGCTGTATTCTGTTTTGGGCGGAACCACCGGGTACACTTCACGATGTATGATGCCATCGGCTTCCAGTTCACGCAATTGCTGCGTCAGCATTTTGGGAGTGGCCTGAGGCAGAAAGCGCCGCAATTCACTGAAACGCAGCGTGCTATCGATAAGATGCCAGAGAATAATAGCTTTATATTTACCGCCTATGATGGAAAGGGTTGCCTCGACGGGACAGTGAAAACAGGGTTCTTTATGCATATGAAAAATCCTTTCTGGTTATGTGATGGTTTTCTGCAATGCCATGGCTCATGATATTGCGACGCGAAATCCCTTCAATCAGCATCGCAGCGAGGCTGGGGAGAGGACATCTTGTCTTAAATCATATTATAACGCTATAATTTCAAATCTGAAAGAGTGGTTGGATTGATATTGCCCAACCTTTAGCCGAAATTGATAGAATCGCATAGTATCATGTCAGTGGTTCTTATATTACGGCTGCAGGCTTGACACTGCGAAGCTTTTGCTATACAATAAATTTATTGAAGTTTACAACTTAACAGCTAAAATCAGTGAACAGGAAATAGTAGCGATACATACTTTTCTTCAGCGAGTCGATGACCGGGATTCCGGAGGTGTGATGGTCGGCAGAGAGCGTATTGTGAATGGTCCTGTGAGAGTCCACCGAAAGCGTTTCGTGAGTAGGCTGGAACGGCTGCCGCCGTTATTTGGCTAAGGTATCGGAGTTTTCTCCCGTACCGGAATAAGAAGTTCATTTTACAGGTGGTATAGCGAATCCATTTCGTCCCGTAACGGTCGAAATGGATTTTTTTATTGGTAAAACGGACTTGAATCAAGGTGGCACAGTGAAAACCATTTCGCCCTTGCGTAGCACAAGCTATGCAGGTGCGGAATGGTTATTTTTATTTAAGGAGCGATTATTATGACAGGAATGAAGGTAACACCAGCATTAGAGCAATTCCAGGTATTGGCCAAAACAGCAAACCTTATTGCCTTATCGACAGAGATTTCCATGGATCTGGATACGCCGGTTTCCGTTTATTACAAGCTGGTTGGCGAAAAAAAAGGCTTTATTCTGGAATCTGTTGATACCAGCCATCAGAATATGGGCCGCTATTCCTTTATCGGAGCGGATCCTTTTGTACGTATGCAGGTTTTTAAGAATAAGCTCATGATCAAGGAAAATGACCTGATGCGCTGCATCGATGGCTCTCCGGTAGAAACCATCAAGAAATATATGGCGGCCTATCAGCCGGCACAGGAGGATAAACTGCTTCCTCTGGCCAATGGCGGCCTGGTCGGCTATTTGAACTATGAGATTGTCGCTACCTTTGACCGGGTCCGGGGGCTGGAGCCAAAGGAGGAAGAGCTGCTTGGACAATTCATGCTCTGCCGTGTGATGGTGGTCTTTGACCAGATGAAGAATTCGGCACGGCTGCTGTATCTCGTCGACAGCAAGGGGGACTTAGAGGAAACCTATGCCGCGGCAAAAGAAAAGATGGCCGCACTGCTGCAGAAACTGGCGGCACCAGTAGAGGTTCCGGTGGTACGGACGTTACCGCGCAGAGAAAAGGTAGACTTCCTCAAGCGCTATGGCCAGGCACCGAAGGATTTCCTTACTGCAATCCATAAAGCCAAGGAACATATCTTTGCCGGAGATATCTTCCAGATTGTTCCTTCCAGGCAGTTTCGGGAAAAACTTACCAAGCCGACCTTTTATTTTTATCGCCGGCTGCGCCAGGTGAACCCATCCCCCTATATGTTCTATTTGAACTTTGACCGGGTAAAGCTGGTGGGGGCCTCGCCGGAAATGCTGGTAAAGGTATCCGGCGACAAAATATATACCTATCCCATCGCCGGCACCCGGAAGCGGGGGCGGGACGAGGAGGAGGACCGGCTGCTGGCAGCGGATCTGCAATCCGATACAAAGGAATGTGCCGAACATTCCATGCTGGTGGACCTGGCCCGCAACGATATCGGACGCATCAGCGAGGCTGGGAGTGTCCGGGTCACCAAGCTGCGCCAGATTGAAAAATTTTCCCATGTAGTCCATATGGTTTCTGAAGTAGTGGGAAAACTGCGGGCGGAATACACGCCCATGGATGTGCTGAAGGCCTGCTTTCCCGCCGGGACTGTGAGCGGAGCGCCGAAACTGCGCGCCATGGAAATCATCCATGAGCTGGAGCCGGTGCAAAGAAATACCTATGCAGGAACCGTCGGCTATATGGATTTTTGCGGCAATATGGATATGTGCATCACCCTGCGTACCATGCGTATTGAAAATGATGATACAGCGGTGATTCAGTCTGGAGCCGGCATTGTGGCGGATTCTATAGCAGAAAACGAGTATCAGGAAATATTGCAGAAATCCAAGGCAATGTTTGAAGTAGTAGAGGAGGTAGAAAACGATGTTGTTGCTTTTAGATAATTATGATTCCTTTACCTATAATGTTTACCAGGTATTAGCCGAACTGGGAGCGGAGGTGGAAGTCATCCGCAACGATCAGATTACGCCGGAGGAGGCAGCGCAGCGCGGTTATGACGCCATTGTATTGTCACCAGGCCCCGGCCTGCCGAAGGATGCGGGTATTACCGAGGAATTGATTCGCCGCATGAAAGGGAAAGTGCCTATTCTCGGAATCTGTCTTGGTCATCAGGCTATTGGTGAAGTATTCGGCGGGAAAATCGTGCGGGCCGGGGAAATCATCCATGGTAAGGTATCGAAGCTCCAGCATAGGGGAAAAGGCCTCTATGCTGGTATTCCGCAAGGCATTGAGGTTGGCCGCTATCATTCCCTGATCATCGAGCGGGAAAGTCTGCCGGATTGTCTGGAGATTACCGCGGAACTGTCTGATGGCACGATTATGGGTATCCGGCATAAGGAGTACGATATCCAGGGGATGCAGTTCCATCCGGAGTCTATCTTGACACCAGATGGAAAATCTTTGATGAAGAATTTTTTGCGGGCATTGCGTAACTAAATATATTGTAAAAACCGTTTCTTATTCGTGAGATATATTCTTCCTTTATAGAATACAGTGAAACAGCGTTCGATTATCGGACGCTGTTTTTGGCTGAAATGTACAGTAAAGCCCGTGCGTTGGAATGGATATTATGCTACAATTGGGGCTGAACAGGCATGGGAGTAATGATGCCATGCAACGTAATATCAGACGAAATATTGAAGGCCGGAACTGATGATAGATCGGCATTCTGCGTATGGAGGATATTATGACAGATAAAACAGACGTAAGAGTCATAAAAACCAAGGTCAATATACGGCGAGTATTTATTGAAATGTTGTATAAAAAGAATTTTGAGAAAATAAGTGTGCAGGATATCCTGGATGCGGCAATGATAAATCGTTCGACCTTTTACAAATACTATGACAGCAAATACGATTTAGCACAAAAGCTGATCGATGAAGTTAGACAGGATAGCATAAATTTTATTAATGAACGTTTTGACAAACGACAGGGTGCTCCTTTATTCGTTATTGTGCAAAGGATTTATGAACATTTTTACGCAAGAAGACAAATTATTTTAGCATTACTGAAAATCAAGACGGAGGAAATTGATTTAAGCGATATGTTGCAGCATGTACTGAAAGAAAAATATTTGGCTCATGTCCAAACCGTCGATTCGTCCGGGGATGAATCGCTGGCAGATTATCATGCGACTATTTACGCAGCATTTGTCTTAACCACATTCAAATGGCTGCTGGCCTCGGATGATAAGGAGGACATAGAGAAAGTCACGCATGATTTGGAACATAAGTTCTTTAACAGACTCTTTTTGTCAGATTGAGGCTGAGGCTTTGTACGGCCTTAGCCTGCGCAAACCCAAAAGAGATATCTGCGCTTTGATTCGCGGATATCTCAGGCAGAAATTTTTAGTTTAAGGTCTTGCCCAGCTCGTAGGCCTGCTGCAGTATGCTGTCCGGCACATGAGCCGGCTGCATCGCCGGCAGGCAGTCCGTGTTGACTATGCGGTGGATTTCTTTCCAGCCCATGATATCCATGATACTCTTAAGATAATCCATGGCTCCCTGAAAAGCCTGCGGCACGGAAGCCCCCTGTGAATATACGGTGATGAGCTTCTTTCCGGGCGCCAGGGGTGTATGCTGCATATCTGCAAGGGGGAACAGGCGGTTTACCCATGTTTGCAACTGGCCGGAGATATGGAACATGTAAATCGGGCTGCCAATGATGATGGTATCCGCTGCGGCTATATCAGCATACATGGGGGCCAGATAATCCTTTTGGCAGCATGTAGGCAGGTTTTTCTTTTTGCAGTACATGCAGCCTTGGCAGCCCCGGATATTAGCGTGGTTTAGATTGTACAGCACTACCTCTGAGCTGGCCTCTCTGGCTCCTTGCATCAGTTTTTCCAGAATCTGTGAGACCGCCCCGTGCAATCTGGGGCTGCTGTTGAAAATAACAATTTTTTTCATGATGATCCTCCATAATTTAAAAATTGATGATGAAATCCTTGTGGAGATCATCATAAAACCCTACGGGGAATGCTTCTCTGGCAATTTCTTTGTCTGTCATAACTTTTTACCCCTGAAATCATTTAAGCATCTGATATTGTCTTCATGCTGCTATTCTATGGTGTTTTCACTGCCTTCACAATCATCAAAAATGTGTAGACTGTTGGAAAAGCAACATATTCAGAGGGAGTGTTGGATATTTGCCGATAAATTACAAATACGAGGGATTAAATCCTGTTGCAATATGGAGAGGCTTTTCTTGTCGATGTCCAGGGTGCCGGCAGGTTGCAACTACAATGGAGCCTTTTACGCATTGAAAAAGCTCCTGCCTGGCAGCAGGGTTTCTCTTAAAAAATAGCGAATAACGGTAATAGGATATATTTCAAATAATCAGGAGGCTGGATAAAATGACAAAGGAACTTATGGACTATGTATCAGAAAAAAGCCGCGATCTGATGGCGGCGCCTTCCTGCTACGCAGGAGCCAAGGCTGCAGCCCAGGCATGGCTGGACGCCCGGGGAACCGCCCAGGAAGTCGCAGAAACAAAAAAATATCTTGCTGAGTTGAAGGCTGATGTAACCACCATCGATGGCCTGCTGGCTTTTGCGGCCTCCGAAGCAGCTGCAAACCATTTGGGAAAAGAGGCTGCAGCCGGCCTGCTGGCCCACGCGCAGCAGATCAAGGCAGCCGGGGCTGAATACTGTGACTGTCCTGCCTGCACCGCAGCATTGGCAATTTTGGCCAAGGAAGCAGAAATGCTGAAATAACCATTGTTTCACATATATTTCCAGAATGGAGTTTTTTCATGAATCATTTAGAAGAAGTAAAGAAATTGCGGCAGCGGACGGATGTACATTTTAACTGTGCCCAGTCCTTATTGTGCCCATTTGCCAAGGAAATCAACATGACAGCGGAAAAGGCCCAGGCTCTGGGCAGCCTGTTTGGGGCAGGCATGCTGCATGGCGGAACCTGCGGAGCCCTGAGCGGCACATTGATGCTCCTGGGCATGAAGGGCATTGATAAAGCTGAGGCCATCAGGGAAATACAGGCCTTCCAGCAGCGCCATGGCGCCACGGACTGTGCAAAGCTTTTATCCATAGCTAAGGATAAGGGGCTTATCAAAAAAGAGCACTGCGATGCACTCGTTTTTGAGATGTGCAGGATTTTGGACGAGAAATATTTTCAAGCCGAATAGAGGCGCTTTTTAATCAATCAAGGCAGGAGAGAGGATGAGTGTACATGGAAGGCAAGATTATGCAGGCAATACAGGCAAAGTATTCTCCCGTAGCAATCCTGTTTGCGGATAAGAAGCCGGAAGGAGCCATCAGCTTCCAGGAGCACAAGTATGGCTGCGTGGCAGCCATGCTGAGTGCTGCGTCTAAAGGCAGGACTGCGGCGTTTGACCGCAAGACATATGGCTGCCCTGGCGGCGGTGTAGGCCTGGGCTTTGGCAATTGCTATACGAATTTTCCCGGCGGGATAGAGAATTTCCTGTCCAATGGAAATCCTGCCTTTTGCGAAACGGAATTTGGCCGGCGTATAGTGAAGCAGATGCCGCATATCCAGGACGGTGAACGCTATTTGAAGAGTCCGGAAAATGCCGCGAAAATGATAGAAAGTCTGCCCATGCAGGATGCGGCCACTGAATATGTGGTATTCCAGCCTCTGCCTGAGGTTCCCGCGGAGGTGCAGCCACAGGTGGTGGTATTTTTTGTGAATCCGGATCAGCTTACGGCCCTGACAGTCCTGGCGAATTATGGCCGGGAAACCCGGGAAAATGTCATTGCCCCCTTTGGCTCCGGCTGTCAGCAGGTTGGCATTCTCGCCTATGCAGAGACAGCGGCCGAGCAGCCGCGGGCAGTGATTGGACTTCTGGATATCACTGTGCGCCGGTTTTTTCCTAAGGATATTCTCTCTTTTGCAGTACCCTATAAGATGTACCTGGAAATGGAAGGAAATGTGGAAAGTTGTTTCCTGGCAGGAAGGGAATGGCAGGAATTATTGAAGCGGAATGCGGATGATTAGCAGCATGGCTGCACGGTACATCCTATAAAGAAGAGGCTTCACTACTTTGTGTGGGTAAAAAAGCCATCCGCTAACTAAATAAATTGAAAACCACCTGCATCCGTGGTAATGTAGAAGTTCCTACACCAAAACATTCCGAGGAGGATGCAAGTGGTCTCTACTTCTACATTATGCAAAAATCTTTTAAATGTCAAGAACATCATGATTGAGGATGTAAAACTTTGGACGGACAAAGATGCAGTTCGCCATCTCACAATCAATGTTAAGCCATACAAGAAAGATCAAAATCGTTGTCGGGGCCCCCGGCGAAACGACCGGCCGTCTTAGTTCCTCGTTGGCTAGC